>Ga0209337_1000917_pt1 | contig 23201 bp, 32 predicted proteins | sample LinPmetageLP53_FD_184044 | JGI IMG/M metagenome (GOLD analysis project Ga0209337, IMG submission 184044) | Marine viral communities from the Pacific Ocean - LP-53 (SPAdes) (version 2) | ecosystem: Environmental > Aquatic > Marine > Oceanic | place: Pacific Ocean | collected 2010-02-08 | reverse complement strand
GAAGTTTTTGTTGTTTAAGTTGTAGATCTTGGTATAATTTTATTACCTTTTGTAATTCAGCGCTTTCATTAACTGTTTCATATAATAAATCCCACATTATATCTTGTATCTTAGTGTTTGTAGCATTGCCACCATTCTTTTCAATTGCTCTTCTTGCTTTCATAGCATTTTTCTTAAGTACCATGTGGTATCCTTTTCTAGGTCCGCCCATCTTCTTAACATATTGCTGTCCTTGTATTTTCATACCGACCGGTCTTGCATTACCGCTTGGGTCAATTACTACAAATTCTCTTTCGTTTAATATTTTTTTCAGTTTTATCATTGCTTTACCACTCTTGTTGTGAATCTTTTGTTATTATATATAAGTATCAAGTTGTATACACCATTTGTATAATTAGATAGATCTATTCTTTTAGATTTTTCTTTTGTCATAAGTCTTCCTGTCATGTCATATATTTCGACCTCAATATCTAATCTTGTGTCTATATTAAGTACATCACCTGTAGGGTTTGGATAAACCATTATTCCCATTGAACTCATATCTTCTATAGAAGTTGGCCAGCCTAATTGGCAGTAGTCATACATTGATTGACAACTTGCATCCCAATCATTAGTACAACAATAGTCATCTACATCAATTACCCAAGCATAGCATCCATCGTTTAACCAATAAGGAATACCTGGTCCTCCATAACAACCTGCATCATATAAACATGCTGTTGAATCTGATACATTTGCTAGTGAATTATAATTATATGCCCCAACATCTGTACATCCTGTAATTATAGTTATACAAGAATTATCATCGAAGCAAGCGTTAGGGTCATAGTTTAATGCAGTTGCATCTGTACAACCTGATATATAACAACATGTATTATCAGAAGTATTTGCTAATGGATTATAATTAAATGCTGTTGCGTCATTACATCCATAGATAAATGGTATACAATTTCCATTATCCACATTTGCTAATGCATTATAGTTAAACATTGTACTATCCATACAACCATATATTGGTAACACACAACTATTATCATCTGTATTTGCCAATGGATTATAATTTAATGCGTTAGGATTAGTACATCCATATATAAACATTTCACATGTACCATTATCAGTATTGGCTAATGGATTATAATTAAACATTGTTGAATCAGTACAGCCATATATTGGAAGTATACAGGATAAATCATCTGTATTAGCTAAAGGATTATAATTTAATGCAATAGGATTAGTACACCCATAAACAATTATTTGACAAGTATTATTATCTGTATTAGCTAATGGATCATAATTAAATGATGTAGAATCCATACAACCATAAACAAATGGTTCACAATTTCCTGATGAAGTGTTTGCCAATGCATTATAATTAAACATTGTATTATCCATACATCCAATTACTACTGGAATACATGAACCATCATTTGTATTAGCCGTAACATCATAATTAAATTGAGTTGGATCAGTACACCCGTAAATATAAGGGATACAAGAACCATCATCCGTGTTAGCTGTTATACTATAATTGTACATGGTAGAATCTGTACATCCATATGCGTAAGGATCACAAGTACCATCATCATCTGTAGCTAAAGGATTAAAATTAATCGATAAAGGATCTGTACATCCTGCAATTTCTAATTCATCACATACACCATCTACATCTGCATCATTTATACAGATTCCGTAACAATCATAATATTGAACCGGATAAGTACATCCTCCATTATCTACATTTGCAATTACATCATAATTACAGGCAGTATTATCTGTACAACCTAAATAAATACAGGATAAGTCATCTACATTTGCTAATGGATTATAATTATATCCTGCTGTATCTGTACAGCCATTAACGATTGGAATACATGTATTATCATCTACAGTTGCTAATGAGTCATAGTTGATTGCAAATATATTAGTACAACCATATATAATTGGAATACATGAATTGTCATCTACATTAGCATTTGGATCATAATTGGCTGATGTCGAATCCATACATCCTAATACTGTTGGTATACAAGTTGTTCCACAGAATGGTATTGCTGTATATTTTGTATAGAATGGAGAACTAAATCCTTGAAGTGCTCCTTGTCCATTATTTGCAAATGGATTCTGTCCTTCATACATTAGTTCAACACCATTTGCATTTGTTAACTTAAATGAATTGTGCCAAGTTTGAAATTGTACTTCTTGTGGTGGTTGTTGTGGTCCACCTACTTCAAAATAGAATACTTCTACTGGTACCCCTGGATCTAGTATTATATTCCATGTATTTTGATAATTTCCAGGTCCCATTGTATATGTACCTAAGTTTATACCATTTTGATATACACCTATATAAGAATTACCCCAACCATCGCCGCCTGCATCGCCAATCCAAAGCTCATAATTACAATCTGGTATTAAGTCCATTATTGTGGCGTTAGGATCATAGTTAAATGCTCCTGGGTTTGTACACCCGTAAATATGTAAATTGGTACATGACCCATCATCATTATTTGCTAATGGATTAAATTCTTGATAATCATCATCTGTACATCCATTAATCGTTGATACCGTAGGACAAGGAGTTGCAAATTGTGTTCCAGAAGATAGGGTGTCTCCAAAGCCTGGATTGTCCATATACCAAATAGTATCTCCTGAGCAATTATATATTACTATCATTCCATCTAATGTTCCACCTGATGTAGAACCTGCAAGTCCGTCACCAAATACATCGGTAACTATTAATTCAAAGCCTGCAGCTTGATCTATACAGAAATTATATGTATATGTTTGTCCTATATCATTAAAGTCATAGTCGCCGGGAGCTGCTGACTCAACAACTCCTAAGCTATTCATTGTCCAACCAGTTTCACTTGGCCAATTATCAAATGTAATATCCATTGTTATTTGATATTGTGTAGTTGTATCACATGTTGTCCCTGCACAAGATCCATCATCTTCAGTTGCCCAAGGATTATAAGTTGGTTGAAGTGGATCTGTACATCCTAGTATACATGGTGTAGGAGTATAAGCAATAGTATCAGACATAGTTCCATCTGCAAACTCTACTAGTAAATAATGTTCTACCGACCAATTAGGAGGCATTTGACCATTACCTGCGCCTACTTGAAACTCTGTTGTATTTGGAGCAACTCCATATTGATATGGTCCAACACCATCTTCATTTGTATACCATACTTTAATAGGTTCACATGAAGGATTTGTTGTATCAGTAGTCCATTCAAATATAATTAAAGCTACATTGTTTGGTAAACAATCTTGATATGCATTAGACGACAAAATCCCACCACAGGCAGGATAAGTACAACTACCATCATTTATAGTAGCTAGTGAATCAAAGTTTAATGCATTTGTATCTATACATCCTGGAACTGGTGGAGCAGGTGGAGCACAAGGTGCAATAGTTAATGTATCTGTATATAATGTTCCAAAGTCTCCTGCAACAAATGTTAAAGTATCTTGACAATCATTTTGTATTAAGAATGAACCATCGGTTCCGTTCCATTGTGATGCACCTAAACCATCTCCATAAATATCATATAAATTAAATGTGTAAGTACCAGCATCTAAAGCTAATGTAGTATCTAAAAGGGTATTTAAAACATAATTAGAATCGTTCTCAATTACAACTGATCCGTATGAATCTAATAACTCCCAACTATTTTCAGTTGGATAATTATCAGTTAAATATTGTATATTTATCCAGCTGTTTTGTGCAAATAAAAGTGATGGTAATAATATCAATAATAATGTTAGTTTTTTCATATTTCAAACCCCAAATTAAATATCATAAATCTAAATTTATTAGACTCTATTTTTATTTCTAGTATTGTAAAGGTACCAAGTCTACATGTTAGACTATATTTTTCTTTCTTATTTCCTGCATCAAATCCGTTTATCCAATTCATAACATTTCTCTTTTTATCCTTTAAATACCTTTTTCTTTCCGCCATCATACACGTATGCATGTCCTTCTTTTATTAGTTGTTCATTAATACTAATCTGATTACCATTAGCATCCATTATAAATAATTCTCCAAGAACTCTTCCGTATTTTCCTACTCCATGAGACTTTAATCTAAAATATCCAGGCTTTGAAGATGTTTCTCCTAGAAGTTCTACTACTCTTCCCTTTGCTGCTAAGCCTTTCTTTTTTTCTTCAAGGTCTCTTGTTCTAGATTCCCATGCATCTAGTCCCATAAAACGGATTCTTTTCTTAACCCATATATCGAAACCTACATCAATAAGAGCGTCAACGGTATCACCATCTACTACTCTATCTAATTTTGCTCTGTAAATATACTTGTCCATTTATTATCCTTAAAATTCAGTACTGTTAATTTTCATTTTGCTACGCAGCATATTTATAGCCTTTTGAACTTTCATAATGTCCTTTTTAACATTGTTATATCCACCTGATGATTTTCTTGACATAATGTTAGCGGCTTTGTCTAGTTCTTTTTGGCCAGCATTAAAATGCTTTTCCCAAGAATAAACTTTCATTTTAGGTGCTTTTTCTTGTAAATCTTTACCTTCATATAATAAATCCCACATTATATCTTGTATCTTAGTGTTTGTAGCATTACCACCATTCTTTTCAATTGCTCTTCTTGCTTTTAAAGCGTTTTTCTTAAGAACTAAGTGGTATCCTTTTCTAGGTCCGCCCATCTTCTTAACATATTGCTGTCCTTGTATTTTCATGCCAACTGGTCTTGCGTTACCTCTTGGGTCAATTACTACAAAGTCTCTGGCTTCAGTTAATTTACTTTCACCAAATAAATAAGTATGATCCTTACCTTCTTTGTCTTTCTTTACTAGTTTACCATCGTTATGTAAAGTTGCCATTTCTTCCTTGGTAAAATTAACAGTATGTTCCATCATATCATCGCATTCTCCTTCATGTATTGTTCCACATGCTTCACAAACCATACCATCACCATCTTCTCCTTCAAGTATACTTTTTAATTTATACGCCTTTTGAACGCTATCTAATGTAGGTAAAGAATCTCCAAACTTTCTATTTTCATAGCCAGGAGTACTTTCATTTAATAGATTTTTTAAATTTATTTTTTTCATATTATTTCTCGCAATCTTTTTTACCACAACACTTAGTTTTAACATTACAAGGTTTACAAGCTCTATTCCAATAAGCCCAACCACTAGTAATAGCTAATAATCCTAATGCTACCCAATTGTTAACTCCAAACATGCATCCTGCACCCACTGCTAATACATACGCGCCATAACAATTTATATGGCATAATACTAGATCATATATAGATTTGGTTACAGTTTCTTCTACTACAACTTTTTTAGTTGCTTTTTTAGCTTTTTTTACAACTTTTTTAGTTGCTTTTTTTACTTCTTCTTTAGCTGCTTTTTTAGCCATAAATTATTCTCCTAGTGTTGGTTTATCTATGTAATAAATATCATTTTTTTATGTAAATATTAACGTTTATATCTTGAATTTTCAATCTGAATTTTTATTTTAGGTTTATACCATTCAGGTGTTCTATCAATTATACCAGACCAGTTTCCTTTTTTATTATCTATCCGTAATATTAGCTTTAATTCTGATAAATTCATTAAAACTTGGCCTGTTGTTGATAATTTATTTGTATCTCTATATGGGGTTGCCCAAGAAGGTATATTTGAATAGTGTTTACTTAATCTACTTAATATTTCAGAATCTTTTTTTACACCTTTTAATTCTTTATGGCCAATTGCATGCCTTAATTTAGAAGATTTATAATCTTTACCTTGTGTATATCCTGAATCTGGATAGGAATATCCATGATTTGTTCTTATATGGTCATATTTTCTGTTTAATTTTTTTATTACTGGTAAATGTTTTGATGTCATTTCAATAGAGAAAGAGTGTTTAGGATTGGCTATAAATGTATGACCTTTAACTCCTACATTTAATTTATCACCACCTGTATAATAAATTAAAGACTTCATTGCTTCTGAAATCTTTGATTTTGTAAGAGCAGCTCTCATTTTAATACCATCTGCAGATGGTTTTCCTTTTTTCTTAGCTAGTTTTTTTTCGTTTTCATCTCTATTTACAAGTAAAGCAGTATTTACTATTCCTATGCCATGCTCATTTAATCCTTCAGACCAATCAGTATCTTCATCATGTATATAAACTATTTCTGTATCATCAACTAATTCTCTTATTACTGTCATGTTTGCAGTATAGGTTCTATCTCTATTTTTTGCTAAGCATATACAACCATTAGGCATAACTTTATGGACCATAACACATTCGTTTATAAAATTATCATTATATATGTTTTTTAATTTAATCATTTTACTAATTTTGTTACTATTTTTTTGTTAGGATATTTTTTCTTTAATTTATCAACTGCCTTTATATTTTTAGGGCTATCATCCATAAAATATATTGGGTCGTATCCTTTTAATATTTCTGCCTCTATCCAATCTGCTTTATCTTGGGGGTTTGCGCTTCCTAATGGTACAACGTATGGTTGTATACCTATTGTTTTGAAGAAATGATTTATTGGTGCACCTAACCTTCTAGCAGTTAATATAGTCACCTTTCTACCACCCTTCTTTAGTTGTTTGCGTAGTAAATCAACATTTTTTTTGATAATTTTTGGATTTCTTAATTTTCTATCAAAATCTTTAAAGTCATATTCTTGTCCGTCTTCTAGTTTATGTACTGCAAATTCTGCTGGATCTAGTTTATCTACCTCTTTACCATTAACCATCACATATACCCAGGAATCTGATTTGGCTAGGGTGTCGTCAAAATCAAATATGCTTAGCATTCTTTTTTCCAACAATATGTCTTTTAATTTAATCATGATACATCCATCGCGTCGTCCCAAGTTAATTTAATCCCTTGTTTCTTTAATTGTTTAGCTGCTTTTTCTAGGTCTCTATCATCCATAGTTCTTAAGTAGATTTTATATCCAAGTAGTTTAGATAATGAGTCTTCAGCCTTTCTAAAATTATCCCATCCTTTTACCCTGTTTTTACCATTAACTACGGCTTTATAAAATCTGCCTCTTCTATCTTCAAACCATATATTTATAGTTTTTATTTTGCCTTCGCTTAATATGTTTTTTAGTTTAATCATTTTATCTCCATGGCAACATTGTCATGCCTATTTTATTTAATATGGATTCCATTATAATTACAAATGATATTCCACCTACTATTTGCCAAACCCAAAACTTCCATCCAGTTAGACCTTCTTGCCATTTACGAAATCTACTCTTTTTAGCCCATTCATATAATCCTAATTTAGAGTTAATCTTATCTGCCCACCAACTCATATCAAATATGTTTCCTAACATTTTATAGAATTTTAACATTATTCCCATCTTCTATTGTATTTTTCTCTTTGGTCAACTTGTACATATTCAACTATATCATGTTCTCCACAATGTGGACATCTTAATTTTTCAATATCTGCTGCTTCATTTATTTTCCATTCGCCCGCGCATTTTTTATTACTACATTTGTAGATATATGTATGTCGTATGAAAACTTTATGAGCCATTATATTTTACCAATTCCTACAGCTCCAGTATCTAGCTTTATGTCTTGGACCTGGACTATCACATTTATGTCTTGCTCTAAAACTTGCTCTTGCACCAGGATCTGATTTTTTAATCCTATTTTTTTTACCCTTTGCACCAAAGTTTACCTTTACAACATTACCCTTTGGATTCTTAACATAAACCTTAAATTTTCCACTATCACCTCTAGTAGGTTTACCAAGTTTTACTTTTCTACCTTGATATTCTGCTTCAGTTATACTTTGCATTTGAGTAGTTAGATATTCCATAAAACATTCATAATCTTCTGTCCTAACTTCGTATTCTTCTATGCCTTCAGAAGCAGATTTGAAATTTTTATCTGATGGAGCTCCTTTGTCACCCTTTTTTCTCATTTTCTTTCCAGATTTTCTTCTAGCATGTATATTTGCCCAAAGACCTTTTCCTTTTTCTAATAATATATCTTTTAATTTCATTTTTTGAATCTCCAATTTACCAAACCTTTATAATTATATATACTTCTTCCACTTTCTTTCTGCTTTATGTGCTGCTTTTTCATATGGATTATTTGCATATCCTTTTTCTCTATATTTTTCAAACTTTTTTCTGTCTTGTGTTGCATGGGTATATTCATGCAGCAATGCCTTTATTATTTCTTCTTCACTAGTCATTCTAGGTGTATACAAATATATTTTGTTTTTATCCCAATCATATTCTGCATGAGGATTTGCCTCTCCAGTAGCTCTTTGGTCTCCACTAAGTCTAGCATAAATATTAGTGTGAAACTCAACCTTTGGTTTACCACGTCTAGCTCTGCCTAGATTTTTAACTATTTGTGGGTATACCCTATCTACTACAGATTGTTTATCAAATCCTTCTAATAGTATATCTTTTAACCTAATCATACCTTCTTTAACTGATTTTCTAGGTTTTGGATTTAATGGGCCTTCAAGATATTTTTTAGATAACTCATCTGTTGTTTCATTAGCTTCGTTTTGTAATGATTCCGTTGTTAAGTCATCTGGCTCTTGCATATCAATAATATATACCATCTTACCACTTGGATATCTTACCTTTTTAATACTAACACATTTTGATTTTGAACTAGAACTTCGTGTTATCTCACCTTCACTCCAACTACTACCGTCAGATTGATCTTGACCATCAACATACAATCCTCTTAATTCACCGTTTTTGTTAGGTGATATTCTCATTATTATAGATGCATCTTCTGCTTGACTACCTTCGTCGGTGTAATCATATCCTGAGAAGCTTCTAGCTGTTTTTCCTGATATACTGAATCCACTAGATCCATGACTACCTTCATCTGGAATATCAACCATCTCACCAAGCTTAAATCTTTCTAAAAATTTATCTACATCTTTATTTGGTATCATGATACCACGCTCAATTGGTTGCTTAACTTTTGTAACAGTCTTATGAGATATATCACTTATTCTTCGATTTCTATCTTCTATAGACTTTTTTATCCGCGGAGATTGAGCCCGTTTAATAGCCTCATAACCTCCCATTTTTTTCCAACTCTCTATATCATTTTCAAGCTGTTTTTGCTGGGCTTTAGGAAGTGCTGCTTTGTTTTTATTGAATTGATCTTTTACAAAATCTTCATGATCTATTCTATCTACTTTATCTGCTTTATGTTTGAAATCATTAAGAAAATGTTCTAAATCTTTGCCATCTTTAATAACATCTACACCACTCTTGATATTAGCTTTTCTGTCTATATCTTTATATTTAGCTTTTACTTTTTCTTCTTTAGCCGCTTGCTTTTTTTTATATTCTTTATAATCTGGATGTGCGGGAGATGATTTTGGAATTTCAAATTTAGGTATCTCAATTTTAGGTATCTTAACTTTAGGCATCTTAAATTTAGAAGTAGTCTTTTTTCCAGTTGTTCCATATTTTTTACCAACCCGATTTAATGCTTTGTTTTGAGCATTATCTGCGTAAGTGCCATACTTTTCTACCAATAAGCTAGTAAGTCTATTGTCTGATCCTTCTAATAGTATATCTTTTAGACTAATCATTATCTTGGTGGTGCTTCAATAGCTGCAATTTGGCCTTTAGCCTTCTTTTTTGACGTATGACAAGCACTTCTTTTTTCACCTTTTTTTGTTGTATATGATAATCTATAGGATCCACTGTCTCCATCCGATTGTTTACAAGATGACTTTCTTATATTGTATTTTTCATCTAAGTCAGTAAGCTTATTGCCTGATTTCTTAATGACTAAGTTATCTTTTTTCATCATTACAGCTAATGCCCTACCAAAATCTTTTCCTTGGGGTCCTTTGTTAGGAATTCTGCTCCATTCTTTAGCATTTTTATTTGCCCATGCTAGCCATACCTGTCTTAGTGCAAGAAATATATCTGTTCCAGGATCTCTACCATCTTCTACAGCCTTGTTTAATATACCTTTAATAGACTTTCTGTTTTTGTACGCCCATTTTTTAAAATCTACATAAGCAAATTCATTAGGAGTTTTTTGAAACATTGGTCTACCTTCATTTACCGATTCTTTTTTAGGCATAAGTTTTTGGATTCTAAAGGATAACATTTTCTTACCATTTATAGTTGGTTGACCTTTATCATCAACACCAAATTTCTTAACTACGACTTTTTTATTCTTAAACTTACCACGTAAAATAGTATCACCTACCTCTAGGTCTATTTCATATTTTTCTGTCAATATGTCTTTTAATTTAATCATGATTTGTCTAGTACATTAACGCGTTTAAGTCCTTTTAGGAATTTTTTTGTTGGCACTAGTGCATTTCCTACTTCAGTACGCTTGTCGCTTGTTTTTTGTTTATAGTCATCATATATATCCACTGATACTTTAGTGACATCAACATTGCTATCTCTTAAGTAGTGTTGTGTCTGATATATAAAATAGACATCAGACTTACCCTGTACGACGTGATATTGCATGTGCTTAAACATTTTACCACCTTCGTATGTTGCAAGTTGTTTGTTTGCTTTTGAAACATCACCTGTTCCAAGTCCAAAACCTAAGCCTCGTAAAACTTTGATTACCTTATTGGCATTTTTATCTTTCACATATTTCATTTTAAAGTCAAAGTCTGTAACTTCGCTTAGTATGTTTTTTAGTTTCATAGTTATATATCTTTACTTTCAATTAATGTATATGAAAAAGAATTACCATGTATCTCACGGGCTGCTTGACATATATCTAAAAATTCATGCCAATCATCATTGTCGGCTATTACTTGACAACCGGCAGACCACTTATCTACTCTTGTAGATTTGCCACCTGATCTTGAAGTTGCTCTATGTATATTTATTCCAAATAATCCTGTATCTGTTTTTGATTCATCTAAGTCATAATTACCATCACGGTCATTATCTCTATAAACAGTTACGTCTTTCTTTTGGCCAAGAGCTAAATATTTACCTTGATGTAATCTAAGTTTATGTGAGCCTCTATATTGGCCTGGCTTAAGAATTGCAACACCCTTATCATTTAATACATTTTCAACCCAATGTGTTCCTGGGTCTGTTGTGCAATTAAACTCGTGATATTGCCATTCACCGTCTATTTTATATGAAATTGTTATTTTGTCGTCAAAGGCATTTGTGACTCTGCCTTTTGTTTTTGAGTTTCTGATTCCAACTATGTTTACGTCGTACCCTTTATTATTATCATCTGTAAAGTATTTGTAACCTTTTGACTCTAAAGTTTTTTGAATTTGTTCTCGTGTATACATGCCTTAGCTCCTTTAATTTAATGTCAGTTATTCTTATATAAATATATAGAAGCATGTATAAAATACAGTTTATTAGATTATATTCTCAATAAAATCTGGTTTTAGCCAATATATTCTACCTGATAAGTCTGTTACCTTTATTTTTTTGGATGTCACTTCTTTTATTATAACGACGTCACCCTTGTATAGGGCTCCATCATGACCAACATAGTCTTTTACTATATTAGCTTTTACCTTTAGAATGCTTTTCATATCGTATATTATTTTTAATCATTTCTTTAGCTTTAGTTTTGGCAGCTATGTGACTTATATAGGGTCCACCTAGTTTATGTTTTGAGTGGTAAATGAATACCTCTACTTTTCCAGATATAGTTTGTTTTTCCCCATTACTTAATGTTTTAAATTTTGGCATTTCAATTTTTTGCCTAATATCAAGATAACCAATCTTGCATAAATAATTTCCGTATTTTTCTTTTTTTCCCATAGTATATATAAATATATATTTTTACTTTCTTTGTTTGCTCTTAGAGATATTCTTTATATCTCCTTCAGTTTTATTCTTCCTCTTTTTTATTTTTTGTTTTCGAGGATATGAAACTTCTTTAGAATCAAAATCTAAATTATTTAAGTTTATTTTGGTCATTATTTTATTCTAATTTTTAATTTTTCTATTTTTTCAAAGAATTCTGGAATATCTAATGTATGATTCTGATCAGTTTTTATTTGCACTTTTGTTAATTTTGCTGGGTCTCCTTGTAACAGTTGCATAATTGCTTGCATACCTTGGTCAGACCAAAATACACCGAAACCGTTATCAGTTCCTATTAATAGATACGCTTCGGGTTGTGACGGGTCAATTAAATAGTATTCCATTATTTTGTCTGCATGTATCTATCAATATTATTTTCTAGACAGTATTCATCCGTGTTAGTGTTATTTTTAACTATTGCCCTACCTTCTAACTTTTCCCAATCTTTATCTGGCCTTACCATTTTATTTGTTTCCCATGCACCTTTTAATGTATTCATGTCTACGCCATGTTGTTTTCCTAGGCCTATCATTGCTTGAATATCTTTAGGAAAGCAACTACCACCAAAGCCTAGTTTACCATCTGGTCCTGGGACTTGAAGGTGTGTATGTCCTATTCTTCCGTCTCTAACCCATCCATCTACTGCAGTATTCCATTCTACACCACACTTATCTGCTATTAATTTCATTTCATTCATAAAAGATACCTTTGTTGCAAAGAAACAATTATTCATATATTTTATCATCTCTGCTGTTTCATAGTTAGTTTGGACGCACGGAAAAGAAATTCCAAATCTTGTTTGGTATAAACCATGTACCCTTTCAGTATTATCTTTATCTCCACCTAAAATTAGCCTAGACTGGTTAATGAAATCAAATTTTGCTGATCGTTCAGTTAAAAATTCAGGATTGAATACTATGTTTAGGTTCGGGTACAATTTTTGGATCTCTCTAGTTGTACCTGGTGTAACCGTCGATCTTATCAATATGATATTAGATGCAATTTTATTTACAGAATTTATATCTTTAATTGCTGATTTTATTATATCTGTATTTATACTTCCGTCTTGATTTGCAGGAGTAGGTACAGAAAGAAAAATAAATTCAGATTCATTTACTGTTTCTTCTAGTGTATTTCTTGATTTATTTTTATCTTTATCATAGACTCTTATATTTGTAAAGTCACAACCTGTTTGTGGTGAAAAACCATACTCTACAGCTGATCCAACAAAGCCAAAACCTATTATTCCTATGTTTATTTTTTCCATTAAAACCTCTCTTTAATCCAATTTTTTAATTTATATTTTGGAAACCAATCCAATTTTTTATATGTTTCTCTAAAATCTATTAAACTTTCAAACCTATCTCCTGGTCTTTCAGGTATCAAAGTATAATCCTGATCAAACAGTTTTGCGAGTTCAAACATATTAAAGCTTTCTTCGCTACTTAATTGATATTCTCCGTTTTCATCTTTAAGCCATGCTGCAATTAGTCCTTCAACAGTATCTCCAACATATGTAAAATTTCTTCTTTGTGTTCCAGGTTTTACTATTGTTAAATTATTTCCAGCCTTTTTTTGTTTTTCAAATATACTGATTACAGTTTCCCAGCCATCTGCACATGTATCTTGGTATGGACCATAGTTATTGTAAAAATAACAAATTGCATAATTTAAACCGAACCATTTACCATAATTTTTTATCAATTCTGTATTTTTAGCTTTTGAAAATGCGTAAGGAGATTCATTTGATCCATCAGCTGCATGTTTTGTACTAGATCCAGCATATATTAGTTTTATGTTATTGTCTTTACAATATTCTATTACTTTTGCCGTTGAATATATGTTTGTTTCTATTATTTTTTTTGTATCTTTAAAACTTGGTGCTACCTTTGAGTATTCTCCTAAATGAAATACTACATCTGGTTTTTCAGGCAATAGTTCTATATACGAACTATCTGCATCTATATATGTTACGCCTTCTTGGTGGTTTTTAGTTTTACCAGATGAATAATCATCTAGACATACAACCTGTTTTCCCATTTCTACTAATCTTTTACATAAATTAGTACCAATAAAACCTGCTCCTCCTGTTACTGCTATCATGTTATCCCTCAAAAAAGTTTAATATTTTAAATTTTTCTACCCAGTCCATACCTTTTTTACAGCACTGGAAATCACTATGAAAAGAATTTAATACTTTTTTCTTAAAATAGTATCTGTGTGATTGTGAGCTGAACAAGGTTAAAGCTTCTAGTTTGCAATCATATACTTTTGTAATATCTACATAAAAATTAGGATCCCAGTCATTTTGAGTACTTGGAGTATAATATTGTATAAGACTTATTTTAGATGCCCTTATTAAGGCTGGACCAAGATTAGATATTATCTTATGTTCCCAATGAGAATCATCTTCATTTGGTAAAAATATTGCATCATAGTTTCCATTATTTATATATGTTTTTTCTAAATATGTTATCCAATCATCCGGACCATAATCCTTGATAAATTTAGTTCCTGAAAACAATAATTCTACGTTTGGGCAGTTTGCCTGCTTCCATACATTTTTAACTTCTTGTAATCTGTTTTCACTTGTTGACGGGTCATGATCACTACCTTGACACAAGCAAATAACATCAAATTTAGTATCTTTATACTTTTTTATTGTACCAAGCATTGCTAACTCTACATCATCTGGATGAGGAGATAAACAAAAAACTCTGTCTAATCCTAGTAATTTCATAAACCTAAATTCTCTTTATATTCAGATATCCAGTGGCTAAAACTTTTTTTAGCTTTCCAATCTAAATCTAAATCTATTTTTGCTGTACATGACAATGTTTCAAAGGGTTCTATAACAGTAGTACCATAACTTTTTTCCCCTCCTAGTAAATCTACTATTTCGTTAACAGATATACTTTTGCCTGTTCCTATATTATATTGTTCACCACTGAATTTATGATTATGAGTAGCTACTAATATGTTTGCATCTACTACATCATCTACATGTACAAAATCTCTTTTTTGATTTCCATCATTAAATATTGTACAAGGTTTTCCCTCTTTAATTTGTGATGCGAATATTGGAATTGCTAAACGATATGCTCCATCTAAAGACATTCTATTTCCGTATACATTAAAATATCTTAGGCACACTGTGTCTATATCGTATAACCTACTAAATAAAGTGCAATATTGTTCACCTATTAGCTTATGTAAAGCATATGGGGATATAGGATCCAATACGTGACTTTCATTTGTAGGTACTTTTGCATCTCCATATACTGAACTAGATGAACTAAATATAAACTTTTTTACTCCAGCATCTTTACAGGCCGCAAGTAGGTTATGTGTTGAATTTACATTTGCATTGTGAAACGGAACAGGTTCTTCTATTGATGGCTGAACTCTAGCCAATGCTGCCATATGAAAAACAGCATCCACTCCATCTAAAAAGCTGGTCAATTCCTCCATATCTACAGTTGCTAAATTTTGTTTCCAACAATATGCTGCTGGATTTACGTTTTCTACCTTACCTGTAGAGAAGTCATCTATAATGGATACCTGAATACCCATATCTATTAGTCTATCAACCATGTGAGAACCTATAAAACCGGCTCCGCCTGTTACCAATACCTTTTTCAACATTTTATTTTTTTGTTTCAATTTCTTCCCAATTATTTTCAATATCATATATGGTCTTCCATATTAATTCTAATTGAGGTTGAACACTGTTTAGAGTACCATTTTTATCTAATATGTCAGCTATTGATTCCAATGCTGATTTTAAGTACAGATTAATTTCTGTTTTTCCTTCTTTGTTAATTTTACTTGCCATTTTAATTCTCCTATTTGTTTTTAATATTAGTTAATATAATAAAAATATTTGTGTTATGAAACTTTTATTAAGTTTTTTTCACAACGTTTTAAATTATTAATTGTTATTTCTAAATTACCTAGATTAAATGTGCCTAATTCTCCACTATCACCTATTATCTCAGATAACTGTTGAATATATTGGTAATCTACCTGGTTAAACGTATTACCATTCATAAATACCTCTATATCATTATCCTTTTCTGCATGTACACTAAAAATTTTACTATCTAAGTCAAATTGTGTATTTGGTTGTTCTCTTTCAATATACTCAGAATGGTCTATATCTATATAGATTGCATCACACCATGGTTCTAAAGCATGTAAAAGCGAGGTATTACAAGAAGCTATTACAAACCCAATATTATACTTTGAAGGTATAATTGGTTTCATAAACTTATCGTGTTTGCAGAAATGGCCCCATTTTCTAATAAAATTTCTAGTAGATTTTTGGTTTTGAGCTAACCATTCATCTGTTTCTCTATTTTTCATAAACACTTCACCATTTGGGTTTCTCTGGGCTCCGTCTGCAAATCTACTACCTCTACAAGTCATATGATATACACAACCTTCCCACGTCTGAATAAATTTAATACCATTTAGCTGAAACCTGTTAAATATATCTGAGTCTTCTTTTGACTGTGGTGCATATAGTGGGTCGTGGCCGCCAATTTCTTGAAAGTCTTTTTTCCAAAATGCCCATGGAGCAAATATACCATCTGTTGTTTTATGTATTCTTTCAGTTGAAGATTCTTGTAAATAGTTTAATAGATTTTCTTCATTAAATTCTTCAGGTTCTATTCCGAAATCTTGTAGTATTTTTTCAGGTCCTGGAGGATGCAAGGGTGGTTCTATTCTAGTAAGAGATACTATTGTATTTTCTCTTAGGTTCCATTCTATAGAATCTATTGCCCCTGGGCAAAGATACATATCTGCATGGTATATCATACAAACATCATGGCTAGCTACTTCATTGACTAGTCTATCATATAATATTGTATGTCCTAATCTAGTAGGGCCTTCGTTTCTAATTGCTTTAAAATTAGGATCTGAGTCCATCATATCCTGGCACCAATCCCATGTACCATCGTTTGAAAAGTCATCTGCTACGCAAATTTCTACGTCATGATTTCCTTGATTTTTTCTTATTGAATCATAAGACCATTTAAGATATTTTAAATTGTTTCTACCTGGCTGTATTAAGCTTATTTTCATTTTAACATTTCCCGTAACCTTTTAGATGTAAATTCTTTGATATAAATATCATTTGCATACTTAACCGTATCACTATAGAAGTTTTTATCATCTCTTAATTTTATAGTTAATTCTCTTGCCCTTTGTAAATCATAAATATCTACTGCTAATTCAGGATAAAGTAATAATTGAGTGTCTGCTCTATTATCTCCTATACATGGTACTCCTGCATATGCACAATTTAATGCAAAAGAGCCAGCAGCTGTTCCAGCTCCCATCATATATGCATATTTGTATTTACTAAGATTATACATCCAATCGGTCCAAATAGCATAGTCTAGATAATTAACCCCTGAAGCTTCAGCCATGTCATAAGAATCTTTTGGCATTCTGTCTTGGCCCATTGGTGGAATATCTATTGGGCAACCTAGTTCTTGTGCTATTATTGCTTGATTAAATCCTAAATAATCATACGTCATTGGTCCACACAATATTGCTCTTTCTTCTTTTGGTAATAATTTTGTTTTATCTATTGCAGCATCTGACATCATAGTTCTTATTACCCTTATATCTAGACTTGGAAAAAGGCCTTTAAAATACCGAGTATCATATTGATTATGTACATATAACCTATCACAATAATACAATTGACTATACCACCAAACCTGTTCTGTCACACTTCTACGACTATAGTAACCTATTTCACCTTCTTGTATTACAAAAATATTGTTAAACTTTGATTTTAAGTTTTGCATTAAATCTGGATACTTACTAATTAAAAACTTAGTTTGATCTACACCTTTAGGAATTACAACGTATGCATCAAGGTCATATTCCGTAGTTTCTTCAAGAACATTATATATTGGTAGATTTACACAGTCCATTGCCAATATCCAAGATTCAACAGTTCTGTTATTTGGGCCTTTAGGATTTAACTTACCAGTTATTGGTTCTCCAGCTACAGTTAGTTCTGTTAAAAATACACTATTCATTTATTTCTCCCGTGAAAAAATTTCCTGTCAAGATTTTTTTCATTTTTTACTTTTCGCAACACAAGTTATATATTGTAGAATAATTATTTTTTAGGGTTGGTTCAAAAAACTCAACATCAATATCTTTAAATACTGATAGGTCCATATAATCTTTTGATCCAAGTCCTGATATATATTTGGTTGCATTTACATTCTTACAGATATTATATATTCTTTCTGTCTTTGTTCCTAGTATACCCATATCAGATGCAAAAACCATAGGAGTTGTAATATCTAATTGTTCTCTACAATATTTTATAGATTTCATATTTACTTCCATTAAAGTTTCAGAATTATATACATCAGTTAAGTCTGCACCTAAATTAAGCTTAACAGTTTTTAATAATTTCTTTTTCCAACCATAATCTGGTGCTAGCTTTACTTCATTTATTTTTAAGTCATAACTATTTTTAGCTATTGGAACAGTTAGCCAAAAATCAGTACCATTCTTTAACTTTATTACATTTCTATTTTGCCAATTTCTTTTGCCTTGAAATTTAACATCATCCAATATTACAAATAAATCTACAAACTTCATTTTTTCAAAAAAGCCCATGTATGGAAAATGTTCTGGTTGGTGTATTGCTACTTTCATAATTTACTGCAGTTTTTTAGCTAAAAATCCGTATAATTTTTCATATGTTTTTTGCATATAATAGAGAGTTTTTTCAGCATTAGGATTATCGGGTATCGCGTTAAATTGATATATACCGGGCATAACATCGCAATATAATAAGTCTTCTGTTAATAATCCTTTTCTGTGTAAATCTACCATACAAAATTGATATGGTAATATTTTTGTTTCATGATTAAGGTTAACAAGAAAGTTTATTATTGGTTGATCTGTTCCAACATGGTAATTTGACTGTATTGTTATTATATCTTCTCTATTATCAAAATAGAAATCTACCATTTGTTTAAAAATGCCCTTATGTTTTTTATCTACTATTTGAAATCCTGCATTAAAATATCTCCAGTATTCAAAAGTTTGTCCTTCAAATAAAAATTTAGAATAATTTTCCATACTTCTAAATAACCAATCATAGCTTCCATCAGCATGTGTTACAGTATATTTACCATCTGTCATCTCAAAAAAGTTTGGGCAATCTGGGTGTATTATACAATCTGCGTCTGTTAGTAATATCTTGTCATATTCGATTCCGCTATTTTCTAATATATCAAAACAATAATATCTATGAAAATTTATTTTCATAATATCATCGTCATGTAACGGTTTATCTAACACGACTAATTCTGCATTATTTTTATCGCACCATTTTTTCCAACTAGCAATCCCGTATTCATAGGGTTTACTTCTTGAAGGATATTCTGGTACCTTAACTGCTGTCATAAAAACTATATTTTTCATCTATATGCTCCTTCTACTGAGTTAAATATTTTATCTATTAGATCTTTTTCTAGTGATTTTAAATTCCATATAAACGAATATCTAAATAAAAAAGTTGCTTTATCTTCTAATTGCCAATTATGAGAAAGCATGTCCTTTCTAAGTATATCTTTTGTATTATACGCAGATGGTAGATAATTTATTACCCTATCTACTATTGCTAAGTTAAATGTTTCTTCTTGTTTATGTATATTCAGTGTAATAATAGGAATCAAATCAAAATTTTCTTTAGAAAGTACTACAAAATCACAATTTGCATAATCACCAGCAAATAATTCTGTATCTTTTATTTTATCGTGTATTGCACCAAAATTATCAGTATCTCTTACTACACCTATTGAATTAACTAAATCAAAAAAGTTTGTACATTCCCAATGAACAAACACGTCTGAAGATACTATGGCTAGTTTGTCTATTGATTCAAGGTTTTTTGGTAATTCTAGAATCAAATCACATTTATTTTTTTTACACCAATATTTCCAAGTCTTTACAGCCAATGTTGATTGTGAATCCTTTACATATACAGCATTTTGGGATATAGGGTTTAGTTCAATTTCCATTTTTTATTCTCCTATTCATATGTCTTTAACACTCCTTGTTTTTCTAGTACATTAAAAATTTCTTTTTCACCAGCAAAATTATGAACTACTCCAGTTTTTACATTAGTTTTTTCATAATAATGAAGTGATTCTTTTCCACTTATTCCTCCATGGTGGTCAAAACCATAAATGCTTATTGTATTAAAAAAGCAAATCATAAACATCATTGCAGTAAATCCTGATGATGGTTCTCCATTTATTTGAGATTGTACATGATTTTGAAAAGATTCCGTTAAAAAATCTATTTTATTTGTAGTATTACTATATTTTTCTTCAACATGTTTTTGAGCCCAGTTCATATGGGAGTCTCCACCAGTTCTTATTATGAAATGTTCATTAAAGACTTTATGTAAAAAATCAGAGTCATAAGATGAAAAATCTTTTGAATTTCTACTACCTGAAAACGTACTCCTTGACATGAATCTATGGGTAGTTTTACTACCAGCATCTTTTTCAAACCCATTAGTTAGAGCAAAATTACACCTAACAACTATATCATGGGAGTCTATATCTTTACCATATCCAGTTTTTAATATGTTTGGCGAGCTTCCAACAATAGCACATGTTTTATTACTAAAATTAAAATCAAAATTAGATAAACCCCTTATAGATTCATTTAAATTTTCCGGGTGTATTATTAAATTTCCTCTATCCATGAGTTGCAAAAAATGTTTCAAAAGAATTAGTTATAGTTTCTATATTATTTTTAGTTATGAATGGATGGCAACCTATAAAAAACGCGTTATTAAATAAATTATCGGTATTTTCTAAATTTCCACTTATTAAACAGTTTTCAGTTCTATATGCTGGTTGTTTAGATAGATTTCCACCCATAAATGCTCGTGTTTCTATATTATCTTTTTCTAAATGATTTACTAATTCTTTTCTTGTAAATTTATCAGAATTTACAACTATAGGATAACCATAAAAAGAATGGAAAGTATTTTCAGGAATTTCAGGTAAAATTAAATATTTAGAAAATTTAGAAAATAAATTATTGTATTGTTTAGCTATTTTTACCCGCTCATTATTAAAACCATCTAATTTTTTAAGCTGTTCTATTCCTAAAGAGGCTGCTAGATCAGTCATTCTTAGATTATATCCTACATTTGTAAACACATATCTTTCGTCATAATCTTTTAGTTCTTCGTCTGTGTAATAGAATCTTGGCTTATCTTTTTCGTATTTTGTTAACCTTCCAAATTCTCTTATTGACCTAAGCATTTCATCTAATTCTTCGTCATCGGTCAAAATCATTCCACCTTCTCCAGTAGTCATATTATGGGCAACAAAGAAACTCCAGGTTGATATTAAACCAAAACTTCCTGCTTTTTTATTATTCATACTTGAGCCATGAGCTTCACAACAGTCTTCTAATACTGGTATATCAAAAGTTTTAGAAAGTTCCATTATTTTATCTATTTTTGCAGAGCAACCTAAAGTATGTACTATCATTATCAATCCAGTTTTTGGAGTTATAGCTTCTTCAATACTTTTTGGACAAATATTATACGTATCCATTTCAACGTCCACGAAAACAGGTACCAACCCATTTTGGAGTATTGGTGAAATAACAGTTGTAAATGTTGCTGCTGGAACTATAACTTCTGATCCAGGTTTTAGTTTGCCACATTTTATCAAGGCTGAAAGTGCTAGTAAATTAGCAGAACTACCTGAATTACAGGCAACTCCATATTTTGTACCAATATATTCAGAAAAAGATTTTTCAAATAATTTTACTTTAGGTCCTTGTGATATCCATAAATCCAATAAAGAATCTAACGCTTGGTTAACTTCTTTGTGGTCAAAGCATGGATATGCTACCCCTATCTTATCATTACTAGCAATTTCTTTACTATTAAAATATTCTTCTACTTTAAGAAATATTTCCGCTTTTAAGTCTTTCATAATACCACTCATATGTCTTTTTTAATCCTTCTGTTAATTGAACCTTTTTACTATGCCCTAAAGATTTTAATTTATCTATGTTTGGACACCGTCTGTTTACACTGCCTTCTGGAGATTCATGGATAATAAAGTCGTGTTTTCTTTTATTCAAATCAAATAACATTTCTGCTAAATCTTTTATTGCCAGTTCTTCATCATCATTTCCTATGTGATAAGTTTCTCCTTCTACTCCAAAATTTGTAATTTTATCAAATGCATCTAATACATCATCTATATAGCAAAACGACCTAGTACAATCTGCTCCATAGATATTAAATGGCTTTTCTCCTTCAATAAATCTCTGTATAAATTGGCTAATTACATGTTCAAATCCCATTCTTGGTCCGTATATATTATGAAGTCTTACTATATTAAAATCAGTTATGTTAAATGTTTTTGAATAACAATAAAAAGCTACTTCTCCTAATAATTTACTTGCACCATAACTCCATCTAACATTAGTTACGTCATCAATGGTTAGTGGAATATTTTCTGGAGTTGGAATTGGGAAATTATCTCCTAATAGTTTTGCAGTGCCCGCATAAGCCTCTGAACTGCTTGTGTAAATTACCTTTGGTTTCGATTCGTTGTGCCTGCTTACATAATCTAATAGGTAAATTGTAGATAGAGTACCAGTTTTTACGACTCTTGCAGGATAATTGTAAAAATTTGCAGTTCCATTTAGTGCGGCTAAATGGTATATTATATCATACTCTCCAATAGGTAAATCTAACCAAGTATTTTCTTTTGCAACATCTTTTTGTATGAATGTTAAATTTTTATTTTTCTGTAAAGAACTGAATTCAACGTCTTCATTGGGTCTTGCAAAATTATCAAGTATAGAAACTTTATTTCCTTCGTTAATAAATTTTGAAGCCAAATGAAAACCAACAAATCCTGCTCCTCCTGTAATTAATATGTTTTTCATATTCTCATTCCCTTAAAAACCGTAGTTTTATATTTTTTGTTTTCAGTAATTATTGTTCTAAAAAAATCAACATCTATATTTAATTCTTTTGCCAAACTATCTAATGCTGCTGTATCCTTAGGTAGGCAGACTCCACCAAAACCTCTCATATTTTCATTGCATTCTAAATATACATCAGCTATTTTTTCCCGTTTAGTTATAGCATTTTTAATAGTAGTATAATCTACACCTAGACCTTTACATATTTCATAAAAACTATTTGCAAAAGTTATTAAGGTTGCATTATAAACATTATTAAAATACTTACATAATTCAGCTTCTTTTATATCTAACATTTCGAAATGCTTTGGATATTTTCCATGTGATTTTTTTATAGTTTCAAATATGTTTGTATCATTT
>Ga0209337_1000916_pt1 | contig 23233 bp, 30 predicted proteins | sample LinPmetageLP53_FD_184044 | JGI IMG/M metagenome (GOLD analysis project Ga0209337, IMG submission 184044) | Marine viral communities from the Pacific Ocean - LP-53 (SPAdes) (version 2) | ecosystem: Environmental > Aquatic > Marine > Oceanic | place: Pacific Ocean | collected 2010-02-08 | reverse complement strand
CTAAGCAAGCTCCAGTTCAAGCCGGGAATCAACCGAGAGGGCACCAACTACTCTAACGAAGGGGGTTGGTTTGACGGAGATAAAATCCGTTTTAAGTCTGGCTATGTAGAGCGCATTGGTGGTTGGCAACCGATAGCAACAACTACATTCTTAGGCAGTTGTCGTAACATGCTAGACTTCGTAACACTGGCATCTGAAAACTTTTTGTTTATGGGTACGCATGAGAAAGCCTACCTCGAAGACGGAGGTACATACTACGACATAACCCCGCTTCGCACGACCTTGACCCTCGGATCTAATCCCCTCACGACAGGAGCGGCTGGTTCTGGAACGATTACAGTAACGGCAAATTCCCATGGCGCAAAGGCTGGAAACTATGTTACTTTTGCAGGGGCAACGGCTGTAGACGGAATAACCGCCGAACAGATAAACCAGAACCTTGAGATTGCAACAGTCATAAATGCTAACAGTTTTACTGTAAACACAGGTGGAGCAGCTTCTTCTGGTTCGACAGCAGGAGGTGGTGGTTCTGTTACCGCCGCTATGGAAATAGATATTGGTCTTAACACCACTGTTCTTGGTAACGGCTGGGGCGCAGGAACTTGGGGTCGTTTTACTTGGAGTTCTGGTGCTGGATCTTTGGCAGGTCAGAACTTACGATTATGGAAGTCAGACTCATGGGGCGAGGATCTATTGGCTAATCTAATAGATGGTAGCCTTTATTATTGGGATGCCACAAACGGCAAGACCGCTAGAATGGTGGAGTTAGCAGGTATTTCTGGTGCTACAGGAGTTCCAACAACAACTCGTCAAGTCATGGTATCAGATACAGATAGACATGTTTTATGCTTTGGTGCCAATCCAATTGGAAGTGCTACGTTTGATCCGTTGCTTATTCGTTGGTCAAGTCAGGAAAGTGTAACAGATTGGACACCTACTGCTACAAACACGGCTGGTAGTATACGACTGTCTCAAGGATCTGAGATTGTTTGCGCTGTTAGAACATCACGTCAGGTTCTTGTGTTTACAGAAAATAGTCTACACAGCGTTCAGTTTATTGGGCCTCCGTTTACTTTTGGCACAGCTATTCTTGGTACAAACGTTCGTATCGCTGGTCCCAACACGGCTATTGCGGTGAACGATCTAGTGTTTTGGATGGGCCAAGAGAACTTTTATGTGTACGATGGACGGATTACAGCTATTCCTTGCAGTGTACGTCAGTATGTATTTGATGATATAAACCGAAACCAATCGTTTAAATTCTTTGCAGGAAGCCTATCAAGCAATACAGAAGTTTGGTGGTATTATTGTTCCGAAAACAGTCAGGAAATAGATCGTTACGTTATCTACAACTACTTAGAAAAGGTTTGGTATTACGGTACTCTTACCAGAACAGCTTGGAACGACAGGGCTTCTGGTAATCGTTTGTTTCCACAAGCTGCTGGAACAGATGGTGTTTTATATAACCATGAAAACGGCCTTGATGACGGTAGCGTTAACCCACCTGTAGCGGTAAATGCTTTCGTTCAATCTTCTGATTTTGACATAGGCGATGGGCAACAATTCATGTTGATTAACAGGATTATTCCCGACCTTAACTTTACAGACTCCGATGCTACACAGCCACAGGTTACACTAACCATGGGGGCAAGAAACTACAACGGTAGCGCAGCAGGACAGGGCACACAATCTGGAGATGTTGTTCGTAGCTCTGTTGTTTCAGGCACCGATAACTATACAGAACAAGTGCAGATGAGACTGCGTGGAAGACAAGTAAACCTAAAGGTTGAAAGTGATACTACTGGGGTAAACTGGAGATTAGGCGCACCTAGGTTAGACGCTAGAGCGGACGGACGAAGATGACTAGAAAGATTGTTCGATCCATTATTCCAATTGCCCCTCTACAATATGACTCTGCATATGTGAATCAATTAGCTCGGTCCTTGGACAATTTTATTGACGAGCAAAGAAATCCGATTGTAAACCTTTCTAATATCCCTAACGAAAGTTTGGCTAATGGATTAATAGAGGGAGACCTATACGAAGCAAATGGGTTTCTAAAAATTGTTAGAGCTAACGAAGTATTTGGCGGAACACATTTAGGCACGACAGCAGTAGGAACAGTAACGGTGGTAATTTCATGACAGATATTCTTATTATGCCAGACGGAAGCAGGTGGAAACCTTCTTCAAGTTCTGATACAGTAGAATGTGTAAACTGTAATAATGCAGTAGACACACCAGAAGAGATCGCTTCTTATCCTGATGGTAACTGCCCAGATTGTGGAGAGTCATGGACAGGAAGCGAAAAGCGCAGTACAACTATTGTAGTAACAATGCCTGAACAGATTACGGGTGGAACATAATGGCAGAAAAAGAAACAGAAAAGAAAAAGGGAGATTTATTCTCCTCAATTGGTTCTCTCGTTGGTTTGATTGCTGGTGGTCCAGTCGGTGGATTTATTGGTGGCGTTGGTGGCGCTCTCTTGGGTGGCGCATCACCGGACTCTGCAATGCGTTCTGGCATAGGTTCGCTTATGCCCATGATGCTTGGTGGTAAAGCTGGCGGCATAGGTAATTTATTGAGTGTTATGGGTGGAGGCATGGGGCCTCAATCTCGTGGCGCAGGTCTCATGAATATGTTTTCTGGCGGTCAACAAAACCCAATGTCTATGATTTCAGGAATGGCAGGACCCACAGGCGGGGCTACTAGAGCAACACAAGGTATTCTAAACCTAATGGGATCAGATGATCCCGTTTTAAGCTCAATTATGAGAGAAGCTTTGTATCAACAACGACGCCCACAATTCGAAAACATTATGAGTCCTATGGAAATGCGTCAGTATCAAACAGGAGAACGTAATCCTGATTACCGTGGAACACCCGTGATGAGAGCGCAAGGCGGTTATATCGAGGGCCCCGGAACTGGAACCAGCGATTCAATACCAGCAGCAATATATCAAGACGGTGGCAGAGTTCAGGAGGCGGCTCTTTCAGACGGAGAGTTTGTGATGACTGAAGCAGCCGTCAAAGGTGCGGGAGGCGGTGACCGGGATGCGGGGGCTGCAAGGATGTATCAAATGATGGATCAGTTTGAGAGGAGAGCCTAATGGCAGAAGAAATTATCTCAAAACAGATGACGCTTCTTCCTGAGTATCAGGAAGATTTCTTAAAAGATCTGTTAGCAAACATATATCAAGTAGACCCGGAGACCCAAGAAGTTACGGGTATTGCGTCTAAGTCTCCTTTATACGGAGACCCAATATTAGATGCTTCTGGCAACCAGATGTTTGTTGGTGCCGATGGCAACCCGACATCTGATTCTACTCAAGCACAGGTAGACCAGTATGGTAATCCTGTTATGGCAACAGACGGCGGTGTGGCACAGGCAGATGTTATTCGGTTTACAGACGCACAGCAGAAAGCTCTAAATCTTTTAACCGGGGACGTTGATCCTGACACAGGAGAATATACTTATTCCGGTATTGGTGCCTATAAAGACGAGCTTGATAGGGGAAAGGCTGTATCTGAGCTAGGTGTTAGTGCTGTAGATGATTCTATGGGTCGGTACGATCCTCAAGGTCAGATCGTCAGGGATGCAGATGGCAACCCAATAATTGATCCTACCACCGGAGAAGCTATGCGCGAAGGTGGCTACCAAGATTTCTACGATCCGTTTGTTGAAGACGTAATTGATACAACAGTAGCGGACATACAACGAGAAGGTGACATTGCAAAGATTGGCGCACGAGCCGAGGCTGTAGGCGCTGGTGCCTTTGGTGGGTCTCGACAGGCCATAGCAGAACAGGAACTACAGAGAAACATCTCTGATCGTGCAGCTAGGACCTCGGCACAACTCAGGTCTGCTGCGTATACAGGTGCACAAAACCAAGCTCAATCTGCTTTTGAAAACCAGATGAAACGAGGACAGGGCGCAGGTCAGTTATTCCAGAGCCTTGGCACTGGAATCGGGGCGCTTGGAGAAGCTCAACAGGCGTTGGGTCAGAAAGACGTAAACGCATTATTTAACGTAGGATCGTTAGAGCAGAATCAATTACAGTCAGAGTATGACGTTCAACGTGCAAGTCAATTAGAAGAAGCTTACGAACCGTTTGCTCGATTTTCATACATGAGAGATGTTCTATCCGGCGTTCCGTCAAGCGGTACGTCGTTAGCGGCATCTGCGACACCACAAGCTAGTCCTCTTGCAAATGTACTAGGTGGTGCAAGTACGCAGATATCTGCGGGTGGAGGGCAACCGTTACTTGGTGGTCTAGGAACGTTAAGAAGGTAAGGGTTATATATGCTAGGTGGGATTAATAACGCGGCATTGTTTGGTGCAACTAAGGAGAAGCCTCGGTTTGCTCGAGATAAGATTAGGCAGATGGGTGGGATTATGTCATCCTCTCCTGAGTTGATACAGGCCGTACAATCAAAGTCCGCTCCTCCAGCTATGACACCCAAGCCCCCTCCACTTGTTCCTGCGGGTAACATGCCTGTGCAACCTACGTTGCCAACTGCGGTTCCTCCTATGCCGCCACGACCACAGCCACAACCTCCGCAACCACAACAAGTTGCCGCTGCGGCTCCACAGCCACAGCAGCCTATGCCTATGAAAGAGGGTGGGCCTATTGATGTGGGTGAAGAACCGAAAGTAACGAAGAATCAAGTGTTATTGACATCTTTGATGCAGATTCCCAGTATTGCTGCTGTCGTACCCCGGTTAGTAAAAATGCATGGTGGTGCAGAGAAAGCAGAAGAAGAGGTAGCTAAGAAGAAAGCATCTATAGATACAGCCGTTGCTTCTGGTAACGAAGAAAACATAGCCAACACAGTTGTTGATCAAGCAGGTCTTCCTGTTAGTGACGAGGGTAAGAAAAAGTTTGCTAAGAATGCTTTTGGTATGGAAAACGTAAACGACATCGATGAGATAAACAGGCGTATTGCTAATGTAGCTATCAGCGGATCTATCGGTAAAGGCAACGACGCATATGTTAAAGCTGTACTGCTTGGCCTTAACGTAATGAGAGACACGGCATCTGCTCGAGCGGAAGCTGCTGCTGACGCCGATGCTAGCGGTGGATTCTTGGATACTACAAAAGGTGAAGCTGCTTTAGAACTATACACGTCAATGATTGCAAACAACGAAGCCCCCTCAAAGGTTGAAGCAACATTAAATAGAGAAATGGGGGAGAACATTGGAACTAGAGTTCGCTTGGCGATTACCGGAGGCTCTGCTGCTGCACCGCAACAACAAACCACGGGCGGTCTAGAAGTAGGTAGAACGGCTACCAATCCTGAAACTGGTGAAAAGAGACGGTGGGACGGCACTACATGGCAGAAGGTGTAGCACTCCCTAAAGGTTTTAGCCTAGATCCAGTTGCATCTTCTTCTGTTCCTAAAGGTTTTAGCCTAGATCCAGTTGAGAAAAAAGGATCGTACCTATCAGGGGCACAAGGACTTGTGCCCGATGTTGCAGAAGAAATCGGTAAAGGTATTTACTCCGGTATCGTGTCTGTCCCTCAAGGAATCGCGGAACTTGGAGCCATAGGCGTGGACGGTGTGCTTGGTACAAACACAGGCCGTGTGGTTACAGATGCATTTGAAATGATTAAACCAGAACTGGAAGGGGCGGCAGGTGAAATAACCGAGGACCTCGTAGCTTTTGGTGTTGGCTTTGTTCCTATAGCTGGTTGGTTGGGTAAAGCAGGTCAGGCTGCTAAACTAGCCAAGGCAGGTAAGTCTATGTCTACTGCTGGTAGAGGTAAGTTTACCAAGTCTGCTATCGAGTTTGGCACAACCAAGACAGGCCAAAAGGCCCTTGGAACTTGGTCCGGGTTAGCTGGATCTACCGCCGTGGGTGCTCTTGGTTACAGCACAGCCGTAGCCAGTGACGGTAGAGCTACGCTATCAGATAATTTTGCAGCCCTTCCTGATTTTTTAAAGACAGAACAAGATGAAGGGTTAACTGGACGACAGGAAGCTGGGCGTCGGTTTCGTAATAAATTACGGGTAGGTGTGGAAGACGGTATTTTAAGTGGCGTGTTTGACGTGGGGCTTAAAGGTTTGGCTGTAGGGTCTAAAGCTGTAGGTCAGACAGAAACAGCAGGAGTAGTAGCAAGAGCTCTTCGTGCTACACCTAGCAAAGTTGGCGGTGCGTTTATGAAAACGTTGGACACCGTAGATAAAGCTACGTTTGATGTGGGCGCAGCACCCAAAGTTAAATCTGGTATGAGCGCAGCAACTGATCAATTTAACAAATATTTTACAGCTTCTGGTGGTGCAAAAACAGAGCTATATGAAACAATTCAAGACGGCAAAGCCAGAGCGGATCTGTACGAACGACAAGGTATACAGGCAGCGGAAGACTGGACAAAGGCCGCTGATTCTTTTTTAAAATCTGCAAAACTAAAAGACAAAACTCCTGTAGAAGCAGAAAAATTAAGTTCTGATTTGAGCAACTATTTGTTGGGGGCAAACACTGCGCTTGATAAATATGGAAACAAATCTCTTATCAAAGCTGCGGATAAAATGATCGATATTAGATCTGACCTAGACGATAGAATCGTAACACAATTAGAAGAAGCAATTGGTTTTAAGACTCCCCTTTCTCCTGAAGATGCACGTTTGCGTGGACAATTAGAGGCCCTAGGTGTTGAGGATTTACCCGGAAGACGCACAACAGCAACTGCTGACCGCATGATAAATCAACGGTCAGGTCGGACTGAACTTCAGGATCCTGTTCTCCCCGGTCAAATAAAAGCAGCTAAAGCGTTAAAAGAAATAAAGGACGCGCAAGAAGGTCAAAGAAAATACCTTCGTAGATTATTTAAAATGTACACAAATCCTGTTGAGTTTTATCGTAATCTAGATTTAACATCTAAAGAGTTTGATGACGCTGTTTTAGAAGTAGCTAGAAACACTGTTACGGGCAAAGGAAGAGCGCCCAACGAAAACGATTTGTTAATAGCTAAATCAACTGTATATAACACTTTAGGCTTAGACACTCTCGGTGGGATGCCTCCAGAAATGGCTTTAAAAGATGCCCTTAAATCTGCAATGGATGCTGGGAAAGGTAAGGGGTTTGGTCTTCTTGCAAAAGAACGTCCTGTGCTTTCTTCTGTTGATGATATTTTTGTAGAAAGAAAAGAAATTATAGACGCTAGTCCAAGTCTTCGTAAATTAATGGAAGAAATAACGGATCCAATAGAAAGATACACAAGGACAATCTCAGACACAGCACAAGCTAACGCAGCGGCTGACATGTACGCGGGTATGAGGTCACAAGGTTTAGTTTCTAATTTGTTTGAAGGAATAGAATCGCTTGTAAAAGGTGGTCGTCCTGCTTTGGTCGAGGTTCCTGACCCTGCAATCATGAGTCCAGAAGAATATGTTGCGGCAATGGCTCCTTACAACAAGATAGCAAAAGAACAAAACACCATTACTGGTGAAGCGAACTTTGTTCAAAATGCAAGTGGTGAGACTGTAGAAAACCCCAGATTCCTCAAAGGACAGGATGTAGTTAATGAACGCATGAATGCTTTAAGTAGAGCAGGTTATGTGCAACTCAAAGACAGTAAAGACATAGACCATGTGTTTGGTGGTTCCTATGGAGATCTCACAGGGATGTATGCGTCGCCTGAATCTTACGGTGCGCTTACTGCGCCCTTGAGACTTGGAACAGGAGCTTTGGGTGAAGTTGCCGGGATTTTTTCAGAGCTAAGATCTTTATCGCAGAAGATGACGATTGTTCCTAACCCGGGAGCACAGGTCCGTAACATTGTAGGCAACGTAGGTATGCTTGCTGGTAACGCAAACTTTGGAAGAGACACAGATCTTATCGATATGTTTAAAATTTTTACATCAAGTTTAGATAACGTAGACGAAGCAGGTTTAGGTCGTTTGGCTAAAAAAATTGCTTTAACTGGCGTTGCTGATACCAGTTTGGTTACTAGAGCATTAAAAGAATTTAGAAAAGCTGGTAAAGATTTAACTGTTACCGGAAAACTTGCTAACAAAATAGATTTTTACGAAAAAAGAATGATTCCTTTTATGAAAACCTTTGAAAAAATTTATGGGGAATCAGATACTTTTTTCAAAGGTTTGGCTTTGCTTGGTGAGGAAAAGAAAATCCGTAATGCACTAAGCTCCGCAAAACTCGGAGACGATCCTAGAGCTTTTCAAATAATGAAAGAAAACGGATTGGTAAAGCGAGATCCCGGCGCTACAAAACTAACCGAAGGTCTAGACTTTGTAGAGGTAATTGCGGGGGACGTTGTAAAAGATACAATGCCCATTTATCCAAGGGTAGGTAAAGCTGTTAGATCCATAGACATGGTTCCTATTTTTGGTAACTTTACATCGTTTGCATCTGAAAACATTCGTAACACCGCAAACATTATGAATCGCGGTCTAAAAGAAATGGCTTTCGAGGTATCACCTCAAATGCGTAATGAGATTGGAAACGCCGCTGCGGACGAACTAACACGTCAATTTAGAGCAATGGGTGCACAGAGGCTCATGTCATACTATGCCGTGGCTAGCATGATACCTAGAAGCATGGTCCGTGCATCTATGATTGCCACAGGAACTACAGACGAACAAATGGATGCGCTTCGGGAGCAGCTACCGAAATACATGGATGGACATGATGTTGTTGTTTTAAGTAATGACGGAAAAGGTAAAATAGATTACATCGATCTGAGTTACGTTAGCCCATATGCTTTTGTTATTGATCCGGTTAGGGCTGCGCTACAAACCTATCATCAAAAAGGTAAGCTGGACAAAAGCGAAATTGAACAGATTGCCAGCGGAGCATATCGTGGATTAGAAATGTTTGTAGAACCTTTTGGTCAAGAGTCTATGATTTATGAACGTTTTCGAGATGTGTTACCAAAAACAGATCTTCTTGGTTTTGGTGTAGGACGTGGTGGTAAAACATCTACAGGCGCTGACGTATACGCTGAAACAGACCCAATACCAGAAAAAATTGGTGAAGGTATTGGACATATTTTAAATGGTGTTATTCCCGAGTACGTTCGCCTTGTAGGCACAGTAGAAAACCCCCTTAAAGCAGAGTTTGAACCGGGCCGTGTATATAGATCGGTTACTGGATTGCCCGGAAAACGTGGCGAAGAATACAACCCGTTTAAGGAGGGTGCTCGTTTGGTTACTGGGTTTACCCCTATGACGGTAGATCTTAAAAATGATTTTGCATTTAAGGGTCTTGAGTATGGTCCTAGAAGAACAGACGCGAAACAGTCCGCCTCAAAGGTAATGAAGAGAGCAGACGCTTCGATGGAAGACATGACTAAAGCATGGTCCAAGTATCTGGACAATCTGTACAGAGAGCAATCTCAGTTATACGCAGACATTCAGTCTGCCAGAGAGCTTGGGCTATCTGATTCAGAGATAAGAAAGAATTTAATAAACAAAGCAAACCTTAGTCGTAAAGAAGTTGGAGCGATTATGGATGGTCGATTTTTTCCAACAACAGCTAGTCGAGAACTAGCCAAAGACATTAACGCGATGAGAAACGCAGAAGGTCGTACTGCTGTAGAGAACAGAGTTTCTTTTGAGGACTTTAATCGTATGTCCTCAGAAAGGATGAACGAGCCTCTTGCCCGATCCAATCCGTCCGAAGAAAAATCTTTAGCTCCTTTGCCCTCGTCCTTGCCTCCGGGATTTAATCTTGATCCTGTTCAGGCACCTGTACCTGCACCCGCTCCATCTTCACTGCCTCCGGGATTTAATCTTGATCCTTTGAGTTCCCTACCAGTGCCGCAGCTTCCACAGCCAACGCAAACAGCGTCGTCCAAGGTTAGCCCGATTGTTTTAGGAAATGACCCGGCTACTCAAGCGTTGGCACAGCAGCTAGGTAGAACCTAGCCAACCTCACCCCAGTTATCGCCAAGTTCATCGTCTACTTTAGAGGGGACTTTCAAGACATCCGACAACCCATTTTCCATTATGTGCTTGATGTTGTGAGCTTGGTCGTCACCCTCTACTGAAAAGCATAACTCATCATGCACTGTAAGCAAAGGAATAAGTCCCTCTTTGTAACAATCAGCCATAGCTTTTTTGGTCTGGTCGGCTGCTGAACCTTGAATCAATTTGTTCAATGCCTTGTAAGTAAACGCCCTTTTCAGGTTGTTTATGTTGCCATACTCCTTCTTAGCCTCTTCCAAACGCATTGGCTTGTTGTAACCAAACGTCTTCGGCTCCCACAAATGAAACCTGCACTTGCGTCCGAGTAACGTGCGTATCTGACCTTGGTCCTCGGCTCTCTGGCTAGCGATACTGGCTAGCTGCTTAACGAAAGGAACGTTTGTCCTGTGCTGCTCGATCAAGTGTTTAGCCTCTTCTTTAGAGATATCCAACTGTGCTGCTAGCTTGCCCACGCCCATGCCGTACATAATCCCAAGGTTTACCGTCTTGGCTTCCTTACGTTTGATGTTTGCCAGATCCGCCACCATTTGGTGTAGATCCACATCTCCCTTGTGGTATTCTTCTACGATTGTATCGACCACCGGATGACGCATACTGTCTGGCATGCTTGCTGCAAAGTGTACCAACAACCTTGGCTCTTGGCTTGAGTAATCAAACGACCCCCACTTCTGTCCCTCTTCAGGAATAAACAAGCCACGGATCATCCGCTTGATGTCGGGATCTCGCGCAGGAATTTGCTGTAAGTTTGGGTTGGACGATGAAAATCTCCCGGTCACAGTACCACCGTCATCGGATCGAAGCTGATGAAATTCTGTGTGTATCCGTCCGTTCTTCTCGTGCCGTAAGATCGAGTCAATAAACGTGCTGTCTGCCTTGTCGAATTCGCGGAGCTTCACAATCATCTGACATATTTCGTGCGGATGGTTGTTTAGATACTGCTTGGTAAACGATGGTGCCCCGGCCTCCGTGGTCGGATATTCTAAATTCAAAGCCTCGAAGACCTGTAGCACAGATGCCCCGGCCCACGGTTCTATTTCCACGCCTGTCTTGCGCTTGATCTCCTTCTTTAGTTCTTTAACCTTGGCCCTTAGTTCCCCTCGAACAATGTCTGCTTTATCCAGATCGACACGCACACCTCGTTCTCTCATGTCTACCATCAACGGAATTAAACTTGTTTCTAGCTCGAAAATGTGGTTCAGGTCCTGTGACGATATCTCGATGCCAAGCCTCTCCCAGAGTTTGAGCGTCATGAGTGCGTCTTGCTCTGCGTAGGCACCGACAAACTTTGGAGGCAGCTTCCACATATCTGCTTTGGGGTCGATGCCCCAATCCTTGGCTGCTGCGCGGAGCATCCTCTCGTCCTTCCGCATATCGATGTAGTCACGACCTAGGTTGTTTAGGCTGTAGGAAAACCTGTTCTCGTCCACCAGTGGGGCTGCAACCATCGTATCGATAATCCTGCCCTCTACTTTTACCCCCTCTGCACGGAGCCATCCTGCGTCGTAGGTTGCATTGTGCATAACCTTATCGATGTGTGGAGTAGCCATTTGTTTCTTGAGCCACTTCATTGTCATCTTAGGATCTAGGTTGTGACCGTTCTGGTGGCGGATTGGGAAGTACCCCTGATAATCCCCGGCTGCTACAGCTATACCTACGATATTACCGTCGCCTCTTGCCCATCCCGGGCCAAGCGTTTGGATGTTTGGATCCCGAGTCTCAAGATCTACAGCTATTGTCTTGTGCTGCGTCAGGTCTGGAAACTCTGTAGGGATGTTCCAATCGGGATCTAGTGACTCCCCAAGCTCCATCCTTGCCAATAGGTCAACCGTCTTCTTATCTTTTCTGTCTCTTGCCATTAAAAATCTCTAGCCTTTTCTTGATATCTGCCTCGTTATCACAGCACTCTGCTCCGAGTGCCGCATACCCGGCTATGTCTGTCCAACTATCCTCGCTATCGAGCGAGTTCAAAAGTCTGGCAGTCTTTAGCCAAATCATCATGAGGGCAACATGCCTTGTGGTAATGTAGCCATGGTGTTTGTGGGCTTCATTCACAATGATGTTCCAACCCTCGAGTATGCGAGTAAAGTTCTCGAATGAATCCCCATACTCTTCTGCTCTTGGTCCGCCAATTATTTCCTTGGCTTTATCTAATACTTCATCACGTTTCATCTTCTTGCTCCTTTGGATAAAAAACTAAGACAAAGCTACCGCACTCCGGGCAGCTTAAATTTGTTTCCATAACGTATTCTGAGTCGTCCTCACAATCGTGATCCCCACCCCAGATCAACTTCGTCTTACAATGCCAACAGTTCATAACTTATACCTGTACCTGTTGTCTGTATCCACGAGACACAGACGGTTTTTAGTTCTCGTCAAGCCAACGTACATGGCTCGATGCTCATCATCAGGATACTTACTGTCCACACACGCCTTGGTCGAACCCAAGAACACGGCACAGTTGTCATCCTCCCCTCCCTTCATTCCGTGGAATGTAGAAAGTTTAATCCGTGGATCTCCTGTTATATCTTCCCCACGTCTTTCCAATGCTTGGATGTATCGCTTCTCGCTGTCCCCGAACCTTGCCACATCCAAAGCATCACGATCAATAGCTGCTGTCATACCAAAGTCCTTGACAAGCCTATCGTAGGTCAGGAAACCATCCGGTGCGGCTGCATCAAGTAGCCCTGCGGACCCACGCTTTACGACAGCCTTATCTCCTTGCTTTGGAACAAAATCGTACAAGGATCTGATCGAAGGTAGCTCGACACCTTCCCCGGCTTGTAGCCGTCTCCATACTTGTGCTGCTTCTGCTGCTTTCTGATTGACGCTGCTCTTGCCCTTGACCGAAAACAAATGACCCTCGTGCCATAGCTGCGATGCCCATTCTCGAACAAACGAATTGGTTCGAGCCATCAAGGTCCATGAACCTTGGCTTAGATCGAGATCGTATGGATTCAGTGCCCAGTCGATTCGGCCCTCGTTATCTGTTGGATTAAAAATCTTTTCTCTTCGTGTCGATATACGCTTCACAATCTTTTGGGATAGCTCGTGTACCAAGCTTGGCATTCGATAGCTTTGTGTAAGTACTCGAAAGTTATCTGATGCTCCCAGGAATCTCTTAACATCTACCCCTGTCCATCTGTGGATTGCTTGGTCATCGTCCCCGGCAATCAGTACACGCTTGGCATTCCTAGCAATCTCGAACACCATCTCCCATTGCAGCGGAGTTAAATCCTGTGCCTCGTCAACAATAAACAGATCGAGGTGAGGCGGTTCTCCTATCTGTACATACTTTTCTATTAGATCTGCAAAATCAAATTTATTGGTGGCTGACTTATACACCTGTAACTCTGCCTCTACTTTTCGTAACTGAAAGAAATGCAAAGCATGGTTGGCTACTTCGTTGAACTCCTGCTCGATACTAATCATGCGATATCGAGAACGGTTTTCCATCTGAAGATATACATCTCCACTGTCTAATGCTGTTGGTATTAGCATGCCGTCGTCTGGGCTCACGAAACTTGCTCCTTTGAACTTCAGTCCAAGTTCTCGAGATAAAACGTCCCAGTCCTCCGGGCCGAGCATGTCTCCAGTGCCTAATCCAAGTCCATTGAATGCCCAAGAGTGCAACGTCCTGAACCATGGCAGATCCTTTCGATCTACATTGAACTTAATACAAGCTCGAGATACAGCTTCCTGAATGGCTTTCCGTGTAAACGAAACATAACCAATACGATCAGGCGGAGTGCCGAGGCGGATTGCTTCCTCGATCTCTTCCATTAACGTGTAGGTCTTTCCGCAGCCCGGAGGTCCAAAGATAATTTCAGCGTTGGGTATCATTCCTGTACGCCTCTAGGTCTGCTTTCTAACCAGTCAACGACCTCGTCTTCTTTCCAACGGCTTGCGCTGCGCTTACCGTCATCCTGTCCAAGAACGACAGGCTCGGGAAACTCTCCCTCGTGTACCCATTTATAAATGGTTGATCTCGAGACGTTCAGCCACTCTGAAACCTCTCCGACCTTTAAGAGCTTAGAACGGGATGTCATACTTATCCTCCTTTACGTCAATCTCTATGTCAGCATCATCAAATTCAGGAACCCACCACACACGGATCGACGTATGCTTACCGTCCTCGCGTTTGATATTCCGTGTGCCATGGCACTCCTCGTTATGATTCATTTGTTTAAGTTGATCCTGAACCTGTGCCCTCGTGTATTGTGTAAAGCTTCGGTTCTTCAGATATTCCATGAGAGCCTCGATACGGAACTTAGTTAGCCCCTTCTCGGTCCATGGTTTTCCAAGCTCCATCTCCTCTGGAGACATAGCTCGAATACGGCTTGTACAAAAATTTCTCAGGTGCTCACGGAACTGACCAGAGTATGTAAGTTCCTCCGAGACCGGAATCTTTGTAGCTGTCTGCATCATTCCGTTGATTGTTTTCTGCCATACCGATGGCTTCGGTACTGGTGGCATTGTGTCTAGCTGCTCCATACACGCACGTTGAAACAGCGTTGGATGTTGTAGTTGATCTGTTGATAGGACCAACCGGCCACCATCGACTGTCATGAAATATAATCGAGGCTCTGACTGCATGATAGTAAGTCCATCTATTTTGGCTGCATCAGGAGCGTCCTCTCCTATGCCATACTTTCTGGTACGACAGATGTCTTTGTTGCAGTGGTCTTTTAGTGGACACACATCACACTGGTAGAAATATTCTTTGCGCTCCAGAGATTTCTGTAGCTGCATAACCTCCGAGGCCGGGAGGGGTGGCTCACACAAGATACGATTGTACTCCTCGTGGTGAGACTTCCAATCGTCTGACCACTTCATCCGACAGTACACGCCCACCGCAAACATAAAAATGTTTCTGTTTTCTGTGACCTTGCCCAAGCTCGAGATCAACTCCAAGCAGTACGCCCCATCACTGAAGTGTATGCGCTCTCCACCGAACTTCATCTCTGTCAACTCGGACATCGATACTCTGGTTTTCTCTGCTGCTTTTAGAAACTGATCCAATGTCATTGCTTCACACTTCTTATTGAAGCAATACCGCATGGTTTCTTCTGCATTGTAATACGGTAGGTTGATAAAGTTTCCTAGATCTCCCCGGTCCTCGATAATCGTATCCTGTTTTGGAAACACCTCACAACCAGAGTGCCCTATGGCTGACGCCATCTCGGACAATAACTCACGGACCAGTGCCGCAGGTTCCCAGTGTTTCAAGAATAAAAATAAATGTGCACCGCCCGACTTCGATCTGCAATGGAGAAGGGGCAGCTTTAAATCCTGTATCTTTTTGTTCAGCGTCTTGTGATCGAGATCATAGATGTCGATATCCAAAGCACCAAACTTACACACATCACCAGAACGGATCGGTATCGAACCAATCCCTTGTTCGCCATCGATGTGGCCCTGTAGTTTTTCTGCTGTCAACGTTTCTCGAATCACGAAACTCTTGGCATCTGCCTTGCCGTTTCTACCAATGCGCCCCACGTTCGTGGCACCGTGGCCTTTCTGTGATCCTTCGAAGACCGCCAACAATTGTTCTGCTGCTGACATAAGTTACTCCTGTTGAGATTAAAGGGGAGGCGCAAGAGTGAGCAATGTCGCCTCCCCAAAGCTGCTTAGAACGGTATTGAATCGTCCTCTTTCCGAGACTCGGAGGGAGTCTCTTCAGGAGCAGCTTTAACCTCACCCGCAGCCACGCTCTCACGGAACGCTTTGGCTTCGAGCAGCAGATCACGGTTCTTAACCAGATCTACTTTTTCAATTTGGTAGTTGGCCCATGAACCTTGGTCATTGCTTTCCTCAGTTGTGGTCAACTTCCACATGGTCGCGTACACAGGCGGAGTAATCATCTGCCCGGTCTTCGGGTGTTTGATCTTCTGCATAGCGATTTGTGTCTTCCAACGACGGCTAACTTTTAGCTGTGTTGATTTCATGTCAACGACGACAGGCTGAAACGTACCGTCCTCGTCAACAACTAGACTGTAATGCTGATCCGACTTCACCAGTTCGTTACCGTTTGGTAAGATCTCCTTCGCACCTTGGCGCTCAGTCTTTTGAAGAATAGGATCGTTAGCAGCAATCTCCCCATTGAAACCACCGCCCTGATCACGAGGCGTGAACTCCAAATACTTAGTAGTCTGGTAACATGGAATCAACGTCACGCCATCTTCACCCTCCCAGTACTGATTAGATACTGTGTTGAACACATCCCCGGAAGATGCACCCTCGATAAACTCAGGCTTCTTCTTATTCAACTGTGGTGACAAGGCTTGCAGAACTCGCAAGAAAGGTATTTGCATCTCCGAGCTTTCGAAGACTGCACCGTCCCCTGCAAATTCTAGTATGTCGTCCATTACATCCGTTGATACAGATGTCTCTTTCTTTTTTGCTACAGCGTTTGCCATTATGCTTTCCTCCTGATTTGTGCTGCGTTAGCTATGAATGCCCCGAACATATCGAGGTCAATCGGTTTACCATCTGTCACACGTTCCTTGACGAACGCTTTTAGAGTAGATGGGTGAACATGAGTCTTGGTCTGTGGATCAAAACCCTTTTCTTGCAGGACACCAATTGCGTCTCCTGCCATATTGTCTTCGCCTTTGCCGAACGAACAAATCACCTCGTTTTTTATTATGTCGTCCAGATTATTATCACGCAGCCAAGCGAATGCCTCATCCTTACGGTCCTTTGGGATAGATGCATGCACCATCATCTTTCTCTCGACGGTTAAACCATCGACATCCAGACGCTCAACGCCCATCTCGTCCATAAGTGAGGGTATGTATTCCACGGAAAACTTGTGCTTCTTAGCCTTCAATGCTTTCATGTGGATCTCCGCATCCTCGATTTGATTTTCGATGTTGCGAAGTGTGCGAACAAGATCACTTAATTGCTTTCCTGTTCCCGAATCGACTTGAGCAAGTGCCTCACTCTCATCGAAGTAGTCTTCAAATATATCAGTCATGATAAGTTTTTTCCTCTTCAGGGTTGAAATTTCGAACCAAACGGTCCATGTATTGGACTATATAGGGAGAACTAGATGGATTACAAGTATAAATTTAAAACAAAACCGTATAAACATCAAAAGACTGCTTTGGAGCTTGGTGGACAACGGAAGTCTTTTGGTTACTTCATGGAGATGGGGACAGGTAAATCGAAGGTCCTGATCGATAACATCGGCATGCTGCACTTGCAGGGGGAGCTCGACTTTGCTCTGATCATTGCACCAAAGGGTGTGTATCGCAACTGGACCTCGAAAGAAATTCCAGAACATATGTCAGACGATGTGCCTGTTCGTGTAATCCGTTGGGTCTCCGGGCCAAACAAAAAGCAGCAAGCAGAAATGCATTCGATCAAAGATAAGTTCGAGGGACTTACAGTGTTTGTTATGAACGTCGAAGCGTTCTCCTCGATCAAAGGCAAACAAGCCGGGGAGTGGTTGGGTCGTGCGTTTGGGCATCGAGGTATGATTGCAATTGACGAATCAACGACCATCAAGAACCATCAAGCCAAACGCACTAAAGCTTTGACAAGAATTGCACAGGCGTTCAAGTACAAAAGACTACTAACAGGATCTCCCATTACAAAAAGTCCGCTTGACATTTTCTCACAGGCAGAATTTTTACAGAAAGGAATACTGAAGTATGATTCCTTCTACGCATTCCAAGCTCGATACGCTGTGTTGCAACGCAGAACGATGGGCGCTCAATCGTTTAACCAAGTCATGGGATTTAGAAACCTCGAAGAGCTAACAAAAATGATCGATCAATTTTCTTATCGAGTACTTAAAAAAGATTGTCTGGATCTACCAGAGAAATCATACACGGTCAGATATGTATCGACCACCAAAGAACAACTCGAGATGTACGAAAGTCTCAGGCGTCACGCCATGGTGCTGTTCGAGGATGGCGAGATGACATCTGCCCCGGCTGTTATCACACAGCTACTACGGCTCCAACAAATTTTGTCCGGGCATCTCAAGACAGACGAGGGTGAGATGGTTACCTTCCCATCGAAGCGCATGGACGCACTGGAAGAGATCCTCGAAGAACACGACGGTAAGGCTATCATCTGGTCTAGATTTAGATACGATATTCAACAGATTGTAGAAATGATTAACAAGAAGTTTGGCCCGGGCACGGCTGCTGCTTACTACGGTGACACCCCGGACGATGAACGGGTCAGAATTGTGCAAAACTTTCAGTCGCCCTCGAACCCTCGGTTCTTTGTTGGTAACCCGGCAACCGCAGGATACGGACTGACGTTGACGGAAGCTAACCTCGTGGTCTATTATACTAATGACTTTAACCTCGAAACTCGGATGCAGTCTGAAGACCGGGCGCATAGGATTGGACAACACAACCCGGTGACCTATGTAGATCTGATGACCGAGGGGTCCATCGATGAGAAGATCGTCAAGGCACTTCGGGCCAAGATCGATATCGGTGCAAAGGTATTAGGAGAAGAGGCGCGTCAATGGCTGACTATGACCCCAAAGAAATAACCAAGCTGCTCGAAGAACGATGCACTGGTTACGCATCTGAGAAAACAACAGCAAAAGAAATTGCAGAGTTAACCGGGCTAGACATCGATGTCGCCCGGGCATTCTCTCGAGGATGGTCGCGCATGTCCGCTATAGATATTCGAGGATATCGAAAGGGACCTGACTGGGTAAATAAAAAATTCTTGCCTGAAAATTAATCTGTGGTAGTCTATCACTACCTTAAACTGCTTGCATTTATATATAAATGCACCTCAATAAACTATAGGGCCGCAGGAATACTGCGGCCCATTTTTATTTTAGACTCTCTATTTCTTTCAGCAAACGATCAACTTGCTTTTGTAGAGCCTTAATTTTTTTTGAGTTGTCTGGTCTTTTGATGACAGGTGGGGCAGATCTCGTAGTCGTATCCGCCCCACCCGATACCCCCCACTTTTTCCGGGCTGCGGCGTTCTCTTTCACCGCTGACTGTTCCATCAAACGCTTTAACAGATTCTCTCGGTCCACCACGTTTATCCTTTCTAACAAAAACTAATTGGTGACGCTTGGCAGTATCGTATACAGCTTGCGAAGAAACACCTAAATGTTTTGCTGTCTCCGCAAGCGTGTATCCTTCACTGGCACACTTCTTGTAATCTTTAACTGTGTACTTCCATTGCCTCATCTATTTCATTTTCCTCCATACCATAGGTGAACGCATGCAACGTGTACGCCCATAGAGTAAGCGAAACACGTTTCTGATTTTCCGTGGACTTTATATCAGCTTTCACAATTTTACCAGACTTGTGTAACCTCGATAGTTCATCTCGAATATCTGCGGCTACACCATAGTTGCTTCCCAACTCGTCACAGAGTTGACGTGTTGTTATCGGAATCCAGTCTCCATTGTCGTCAACCCAACCGTCGAGAACATCCATAATTTTCTCCTCGAGCGTTGGTTCTTTATTGACTTGCACTATATTTTCAGGCGTAGTCGCCTCCAGAGAACCTATGAATTTACAAGACACAGCTTTGAAATCTGTCTTGTCTCTATGCTCTGGGTGGTTTGGCACAATGATTAGCTCTACTGTGTCACCCACTTCAGGCACATAACCCTCCCGATAATTCTTCGGACTGATAAAAACTTTGGTTCCGTCTTCGATGAGCCCGAACGCTGCGCCCGGACCCTCCATGTGTCTAGAGTAGATTACACTTACTACTCCTGCCGTTACTTTTTGCATTAATCCATGCATGTTATATCAACTTTCCAATTGTTCTAAGTTCCTCAACGTATCGCTTGAGTTCACGCCTCGCGTGAAACAAACGCTGCGCGGCATCATTATCCGCGTCTCTTTTCAGTGACTCGTCAATCCATCGGTTTACCTCTCTTTTTAAAAAATCAACCTGACCCCGTTGGAACGGGGAGAGCTCTTCAGAACTTTGGCTCATAGATCTCTCCCTGCTCTAACCGTTCTTTGTATTCCTCAATACGCTTTACTAACTCCTCGATCCTCGGATCTCTTTGGTCGTCCCACATGATGTCGTCCAACTCACGCTCCGCGTGTTTAAGTAAAGATGTTATCGAGCCCAGACTTAGATTGGTCATTCGGATCCTCCACACTTGTTTCGAAAACACTGATGTTATCTCCATGACAAATAACGCATAGAGACTTGGTCAGTTGCTCCAAGGTTTCTACATCCATTGGAAACTCTGCGGCCTCCCATTCAAACTGGCAATCCTCGCAGTACAGATCCAATGTCTTCCTTCGACCTTGCGGCCCCACGCTTATGAGCTTAGGCATCCACTACCCTCCAAACATAACAGGGACTACCGATCTCATAAATGTGATCGACTACGATCCTCCCTTCTTTGTGGAACTTAGACATGTAGTATCGAACCGTGGATATTTTAATCCCTGTTCGATCTGCCAGTTGAACAGACGTTCCTATGTCACGCTCCAGTTCATTGAGCAGTTTCTCTCCACGAGTTAATGTATCTGACATTTTTCACCTCCTTGTACTTTTTCTAACCAATTTTCCTTCGATGCTTTGAGCATCAACCCCGCCGCCATCTGCATGTCTTTGCTTGTCCAATACTTCTGGGCAATATTCATGATAGTAGCCATGATCTCCGAGTCACTCATGTCCTTAGGAAATAAAGACATCATGTTATCGAAGTATGCGGCCTTCTCGAACTTGTCATCAGGTAAATCAAAATTCTCTCGACACACCATAGACATGATCACGTTTTCCTTTGGAAGGATCGACATATGTTTTTCCATCTCCTCCCATGTATCGAAGGTGATCCAATCTTTCTCAGTCACCTTGCCGTCTTCAGTCTTAAACCAAGATACTTGGTACAATTTACTTCTCCTTTTTTTCTATTTTGTTAAGCAGATGTTCTGCTGTTTGTAATGAACCCAAAGCTTTTGGATCCATTGCTCTCATCATGCCCTCGAACATAAGCTTTGGCATGTCATCCTTGCATTCGATGTACATGTCCAACGTCATCTCCTCGAGGTGCTGTCGCAAACCAACAAGCATCATCAGCTTATTGGTAGCCACGACATTCCCTGAGTTGAGATACTCTTCCGAGAATCTCAACACTGGTTCGAAAGGATAATCTTGATTGAGTACAAACTCCAAGATCTGTAGCTCCTTTTCAAAGGTCGTCATTGCATTGTCTCCTTCTCAACATCATCCTCGTCCACGTTCCACGCCAACTCAACCGTTATATTATGATAGTAGCAATACCCTATCGAGACATAAGTCTTCTGGGCATCTGTACAATGATCCCCGACCAACGCATGACAACGACCATTGTCATCCATCACAAGCGTTAGAAAGTATCCATCTTCGCCATCGGACCACGATACACATCGACCCTCGTCCGTAGAAGTGGTGAACTCTTCACCTATAGCACGAGTTAATCCCGATATTGCCCACACGAAATCACTTACCGTGTCAGGCATGTGATTGCTTACCATTTTATCACCATTCTTTTCGGTCTTCTTCATTTCTCCATCCTTCAAAATAAGAATCAACTTCACCCTCGGTCATATCAACCTCGGCCACAACATTCCTGCCAATGTTATCCAACCAGATATGTGGCTCTGGCTGTCTTCCATAGTATCGGTCTGCGGCCCCACGGTCTGAGGCTCGATCCTCCCGATCCATCATCCAAGCTTTTACTTTACCCATTACCAATCCTCCTTAAATATTTTGCGGAATATCTCATCCAACATGTCTTCCATTTCACGATCCGTCATCTTCATCCTCCCAATAACTAATGTGCGGTTTGTTTTCTGTAGCCTCACTAACCTCAACATAAATAGTAAAACCATTTAGTTCGATGTAAGCAGACACAGGACTTCTAACGTCAAGTATCATCTCTCACCTCCTTACGTTTTTCCATTGCCCACTCTCCTGTAAAATCACAGGTAATGGTCATTTCCATTTTCCAATCATCTGAAGGAGTAAGGGTCAAAGCCAGTTGATCAGCGGCATCCCAACACATTGCAACGAAAGCCTCAGTGGTAGTGAATCCGTCACTATCAGACGGAACAGTTAACTCTCCCAAAGGGACTTTGTTCTCGTCCCAAAGTTTAATCTTTGCTTCTAACATTTTGACACCTGCCAGTCCTCAAGAACCGTTGCCTGATGGCATTCAATATCCAACCCTTCAGGCTGATCGTCCTTAACAATGTCAGACAAAACCATCCAAGCATCCCACGCCATCCTCGCAACACCGTCATAGTACCCAGTCTCTAGGTCCTTGACCAATTGCTGTAACTCACCAAACTCAGAATCCTCTTCATCGTACTCGTACCCATTGAGATACTCTCGGGCAGACTCGAGCGTCTGATCGATGTACCAAAGATTGGCAACGTGGGTGTTCTTGCAAACGTAGGTGTTCACTTCACCGTCCAAAGTTTGACTCACTATTACTTGTACCTGCATGCTTCATCCTCCTCTATGACCTCATCGATGTGCGGCCTCCATGCCTTGTCTACTCCGTCAATAAACTTACCTTTGAAGTCCATGCCCTCGTCTTCATAATGTGCATGAACCTTGACCCCCATGTTGTGCAGCTTCTTCCATATCGGAATAGGCGGACCCCATGCCGTCCAACATTTGAACGTGAACCACGGCTCTCTTTTTTTCTGAAGAAAGTCTAAGTTAGACTCGATCATCTCGACCTCGCACACGTCCCACTTGGTGCCCCAGAACTCGAGACGCCAGTTGTACCAAGCAGGGGTCTTCGTTTCGAAACCATACTTCTCAGTCTCATCCACATCAGGCAGTAAATATGTTTTAAGTGGCATCGGTGACACAACATCACAGAACCGATTATTCTCTGACAGGTTGTGATGTAAGTATTGGACCACGTCCCTCGGACCTCCAACAGTGACAGTTTGATAACAATGATTTGGCATTACACCCCCCAATCTAAAAATTTTTCATCACCAGTAATCGGGCAGTCAAAGTGACCGTCCGAACCAATGTCTTGCTTGTGATCTTCCTTGAGAATTCTGTAGAACTCCTTCTCGTTCTTCGCCTCAATCGTACCGAACATAGCGCCGTAGTCGCTATCAAAACAAAAATGATACTCTTCCATTACACGTCCCCCAATTCATCATGTAACCTACTGATAATCGCACCCAGTGCTGAACCCAAATGCTTGCGGTCACACACTGTCACCACATCTCGCACATCGTAGGCGTTGAGATCTCGTGCAGGTTTGTATTCACTGCAAGTAATGCCAGTTTGTGTGGGTGGTGTGGGTTCTGGATACC
>Ga0209337_1000915_pt1 | contig 23259 bp, 40 predicted proteins | sample LinPmetageLP53_FD_184044 | JGI IMG/M metagenome (GOLD analysis project Ga0209337, IMG submission 184044) | Marine viral communities from the Pacific Ocean - LP-53 (SPAdes) (version 2) | ecosystem: Environmental > Aquatic > Marine > Oceanic | place: Pacific Ocean | collected 2010-02-08 | reverse complement strand
CAGCTTGTTTGTCTGCAATTCTAATCGATTCTCCATAATTATGTTTGTTCATTTTATTTTCCTTTTCTATTGCCCCTAAAATATCAAGGGCAATTGTTTTTATTTCTCTCTGCTTGCTTTTTCTATTTCCAATCTATATTGTTTATCTCCTAAACTTTTTTTATTGTTGTTGAATAAGTTTTAATATTATTAAGAATGTAATAGTTATTATTAATATAAAACTTGTAATGTGTATGTGAATGTTCATAGTAGGAACAAGCAGGGCTTCAGGGGGAGCCCTGCTTTGTTTTTCTTATCCTTTTGTCCTTTGTCTTGCAATAGCAGGATTAAATGCTAATAATAATTTAGACATATCAAGTTTTTTATCTTGCCCTAAATGTTTATTATAATTTTCCACTATTTTCATAGGTACAATTTTTGCTTTAATGCTTTTATCCTGATTAATGTTTGACTCTGAATTTAAAAAGTATGAATCCATTTGACGTATTACATCTACAAGCCTTGCATAAGAAAATTCCCCTTCATAGGTTCTTATAAAGCTATCAAGGTGCCTTAGACTCAAATTTCCATAGGCATTAGCTGAATATTCTAAAGGGGTATTAGCATAAGCTGAATAAAGAATTTCCAAACAAGCTTGTAAAGTACCTGTAGTATAAACTCTTTCTAAACTGCTTATAGCCATACATACTCCAAATTTCATACGTGAAGGTTTAGGAACATCTATATCTGCAAGAAGTAAGTGATTATCATTAGCTATACGCTTAATAGCTGTAGCATCAGGATCTCCATACCCTAACCTTGCTTTAAATTTGCTTGTATAAGTTAATTTTACGCTATCACTATTGTATGCAAAAAAATATTCAGACCTAACTTTCAAAGGTAAATCTTCTAAAATAATACATTCCCATTTAACTTTTTCTCCAAATAAATCTTGCAAAGCTGTTACTCTATGGCTCCCATCAATAATTTCATAGACATTAACAGTAGGGTCATAATCAAGATTAGCCCAAGATGTTGTTTTAGTATTTCTATATGCTTCATCATCATAAGCGTTTTTATGTACTATAATTACACCTAATTTATTGAAGTCAAACTTTGCTTTTATCTTTTTTAAGTTAGAAGGTATAATTGTTCTTCCATAAAACATATTTACAAAGGTCTTACTAAGGTCAATAGTTTCCCTCTTTGCTATTTCATTTTCATTTAACACTATTTCCATTTCTATATCCTTTTCTTAGTGCCTTTAATTATTCAAAGGCATTTGTTTTTGTTATTTTTTGTACCAATCTATAGTACCTGTTTGTTTTTTACTTTCATCAACTTGTATATTTCCTATATGGTTTACATCAAGTCCATTAAACTTTCTCCATTTTACTAAGTCTAATATTAGTTGATTCTTTTGAAGCACTCTAAAACAATTAGGGCACTTTGTTTCTGTAACTAATCCATAACCAAAGTCAGTTACATATATTGCACATTGACAAAAGCCACAAAAAACCATCTGCCCTCCTTCTTTTGGTCTACTACGTGGTTGTATTGCCCCTGATTCTTCAGGAAACCATTCAAATCCTTTTGGCATTATTCCCACCCCTCTTTTGCTTTTGCTTGTTCCCATTTTGTTTGTAGAGTTTTAAACTTTGTAGAATCTATACCCATAAACATTTCTCCTATGGTGTACCCTAAATGTTTTTTTACGTCTTCAAACTCATCATACTTATCATTTAAGTGTTGTGAGTATTCCCATTCTTTTCTACTCATATTCATTATTTATTCTCCATTTGTAATTCTCTTAGTATTTTTATTCTAGTAATTCCGTCTAAATTATTAGTTTTCATTCTTTCTAATAAGTCTCCTTCTATTTCGTCTAAGTGTTTATAATTCATTATCATTATCCTTTTCTGTTATTTCTAGTTTCCCTTTTATTAATTGAATATCCCAACTAATATCCTTTATTTTATTTTCTATCCATAGCCATCTATCTTCTTTAGGTATCATATTTGCCCTGTATCTTTCCAGTACTGTAAATGTTCACAAGTTATATCAGCTATATTTTCTACAACTGGCTTAACTTCATTTTCATTTTCATTTATTTGGATCAAAATTTCATAAGCATTTACTAAAATAGCAGTATGTACAGAAGCAAGATCTACTTTGCTATCTTTATCTTTAGCCATTTCTATTCCTTTTCTTTAATGCTCTGTTGCTGTATTGTTTCTTTTTTCATATTAGATCTAACTGCTATTCTTTGTACAGCTATTCCTAACCAAAACCCAACTCCAAATACTCCAAATATTATTGCTATTATTTCCATTTTTCCCTCCTCTCTATTATCCCTTTAAGCTTTGTATGAAAGGATAGTATTAACCTTATGATTTTGTTTCCTTTTTGTCAATAGGTGCAAATTTTTGAGCAGATATATTATATTTATACAAATTAGATAAAGTTATAAAATGTACTTTTATAAACATTATTTGATCTGTAGTTAAATTAGTATATATTTTTGCTTTTTTAGTATCATAAGGAAATGTTGTATAAATATTTTTATTCAATCCATTAGCATATTTTATAAATTCTTTTAAAGTTACTTTAATGGGTGTGTTATCAATATCATAAAACATTTTATAATTCCTTTTATTAGCAGTCCTAAAGGTTATTCTTTTTAGACTTTTTTTCTTCATCTTTTTTATTTTTTTTATATATACCAAAATATTCCCAACCAATTATAAAAGCAGGTAAGCTTAACAGCCCTGCAATATAATACATTATATCTGTACTCATTTTATTTTTCCTTTTCTTAGTGCCCTTGATTATTCAAGGGCAATTGTTTTTATTTCTTGTATTAAGTAATAGTTATTATTCCTCTTTTTCGGTTTCTAATATTTTAAAATACCAAAAAACTAAATACACTAAAGTAGTAATAGATAATACAGTTAAAGAATATAAAATCCATTCACTAACAATTTTATCGTTGTTATAATTTTCAATTTGTATTCTTGATTTAGTATTAAAAAAAGCATAAGAAGTAAACCCAATCCAAACTAAAAAAACATAAACACCAAGTAATAATTTAGTCATTTTTTTCTCCTAAAGCATTATATCTTTCATCAAAATATTTTTTTTCTTCGTCTTCTAAAAATGTTATTGTTACTGATTTTGTAGCACCATGATAAATGCTATCTTTATCATCAATCGTTTCTACAGTTACAGGGTAAACACCATCTCCCCCAAATCCTGTTACGATAACCCCATGCTCAAAGTCAGGTCTATCTTTTTCTAAATCCACTCCAAATCCATTTTCATTGTTATCATAAAGCCCTTTTACTACGTTATCATCTACAAACTCTTTATAACTTTTTATTTTTTCTTCAGGAGACTCCAAAGCATAACAAGGATCTACCAACATTATCTGTCCACTATCTACAGGTGTATATCCTATCATTAAAGTTTTTGTTTTCATTTTGTTAATCCTTTCTTTATTAAAATATCTTCTGAGTTTTGTATTTCAAATAATAAATTTGCTATTTTTGTAATATGCTTTTTAATATCTGAAGAATTAAACCCTTTATGATATTTTTCTTGTTTCCTAAAATGTTCCCCTACTAGATACATTAAAATATCCTTAGTTTCTTTCTTGTTAAATGTTTTCATTTTGTTAATCCTTTCTTTATTTTTTCCTTTTCTTAATGCCCTTAATTATTCAAGGGCAATTGTTTTAATTAGAAGGGTAAAGCCTTCTTACTGTTAATTTACTTATTTTTTTATCTTTATAAAGTTTATCTATAGCGTCTTTTAATACTTGTTTTTCTCCTGCAAGCATTAAAATTTCTATGGCAATAATATCTTTTTGTAAATTTTTTAACATTTTTTTAATCCTTTCTTAGTGCCCTTAATTATTCAAGGGCAATTGTTTTTATTAGTTATCTATTTCTAATTTTCTTTATTAGGTATATTTTCTTTTATAAATTGCTGATACTTCGTTGAAAGCTTAGTTAACCTTGATTCCAAAGAATCTAATCTTTCGTCAATCTGTATTAACGAATCGCAAATCTCTTTATAAAAATCTATTGTTGAAAATTTCATTTTTTTCCTTTTCTAAACTTGTTTTATTTCCTTAATTTTTTAACCTACAATGTTTAATTTTTATATGGGCACCTCCTCGTATTTAGTGCAGATTCTACAATAAAATTTATTCCTATAAAAATAAGCTTGTTTAAATATTTTGTTGCAAACTGTACAAGGTTTTTTGTTAACTTGGTTTATTAGTTTACATTTATTTATTAAATGTCTTCTAAAAGAATTTCTATTATAAATAGATTTTAAACTAAGATCTAAATTTTTTATTTTTACTATCATTTTGTTAATCCTTTTTTTTCAATTTCTTCTTTTAACTTTTTATGTAATTTAGTTTTTAATAAATAAATATCTTTATTAACTAATTTTCTTAATGCTAGAGTTAATCCTATATCTTTATATTGTTTTATTAATAATAATTTGTCTTGAACTATTGTTAAATCGTGTTCTATTTTGTCTGATTGTTTAAATATTTTTGGCATTTTAATTTTCCTTTTCTTAGTGCCCTTGATTATTCAAGGGCAATTGTTTTTTTATTGCTCAATTATTCAAAGGCAATGTTTTTATTAATTTATTAAAGCAATTTGTACATTGTGGATCATTAAAAAAATACGCTTTAAGATCTAACGTTGATTTGCATTTAATACATTTTTCTTTAATTTCAATTCTAATTTTATTAGTGGTCATTTTTAATTTTTTCCTTTTCTTAATGCCCTTGAATAATCAAGGGCAATTGTTTTTATTAGTTATCTATTTCTATTATTGTTTAATGACTATCATAATTGACACTTATAATAGATTTTAATGTTTTAATTATTTCTAACCCTTTAATTTCTTCATCAAAAACTTTAATTAAATGATCGCCATTATATAAAGTTATATTTTCATAATCTTCTTTTAAAAAATCGTCAAATTCTATCTTTGAATCTTTATCTAAATATTCTTTTAAATCGTCTATATCTTTTATATCAGTTTCATTAAAAATAATTCTGATATCTGTATAAGTTAAACCTATATAGAATTTAAACATTTTTAAATCGTCTTCCCATTCGTCTTGTTGGTCTTCTATATAGTCATATATAGCCTGTACGCCTTCATAACTATAAGAACTGTAAGAATCTTCTTTATCTACCCATTTTTTAAAATCGTGTATTAATGTTGATTTATCGTCTATCGTGTACATTTTAATTTTCCTTTTCTTAGTGCCCTTGATTATTCAAGGGCAATTGTTTTTTATTGGTTATTTTCAATTTCTTTTATTGCCTTCTCTAGTGTTTCAAATTGTCCAAATTCCCCTATTGTTTTTATACTTTCCCCAACATCTACAGCCTTTCGGATTGTGTACACTCTAGAACTTTTATAATCGAATTGTTCAGAGGTTATAAAAGTATTATCTTTATATAATCCAGTTTCAATTTTGCTGTTAAAAAATCTCATTGTTTCCTTACAAAAAAAATGAAACCCTGCTTTTTTATTATTTCTTTTTATATCTTCTATCGTGTACATTTTAATTTTCCTTTTCTAAACTTGTTTTATTTCCTATCGTTCCTTATTTGAAAGGAAAGATATATCTATAGTATACCCTTTCTGAGCTGAGGTCAAGGGAATTTTAAAAATTAGGTACTTAAGTACTTATATAAATATAGATACATGGATATTAAAATTTAAATATAGTCTTTAGGATTATTTAAATAAATTTAATATGGTTATTAATAAGGGGGTATTAAGTCGGCAGTCGGCATTAAGTCGGCATATGAAAGAGCAGGAGAGCTTAAAAGCGTCATTTATACGATCAAAAAGCGTCATTTATATACATTTCAAAAAGTGTCTTTTTTTAGATATTTTTAATATTTTTAATATTTTTAATATTTTTATAATTTTTAGATATTTTTAATATTTTTATAATTTTTATAATTTTTTATTTTTTTTTAAAATATGGTTTTTTAATTAAAATTATAGATTTTATAAATTATATTTTTTTTAACTGAAATTTTTAATATTTTTTAGAGTTTTTGTTAATTTAGAATTTTTCAAAAATTGAGTTTTAAAGCTTGTTAAATGACGCTTTTTGATCGTATAAATGACGTTTTTGATAAATTTTGATGAAAAAACGCTAAAAATTCTACGTAATTAGAATTTTAGGAATTGCGTGATTTAGAATAGGACTATTTTAAAAATTACTTTTTAGAATTACAAATTAGGTTAGAAGGGAAAAAGTTATGGAAATAAAACTTAAAAAACTTCTAACCTAATATATTAAGAAAGGATATATATATTATAGATAGGATTGTTGTTATTACAAGCAATATGACCACCTATCTCGTAATATTAGTAATATTCGTAATACTCGTATTATAGATATATAGAAATATAGATATTTATTATATTTCTTTTTTTAAGAAGAATATCTAAGAGCAATTGAAGAAGTGTACTGTATAGTGAACAATAAGGCTGTCAAATCCAACCGATCAAAATTCTGAAACCCCCCACAGGGGGGGGGGGGTCAAAAAAACTGGGTAAAAAAGAAAGTTATGTTTCCAATCCTACTGAAAATTTTAAAGTTGTGTCAATAGGTTTTTCTATGCTTATTTGAGTTTTTGTAAAAAAAATCTGAAATTGAGTACTTTAGTACTTATGAAAATAAGGTCTTACCATTCAAGTACCAAAATATAGTAGCTACTACTAATAAAAATCCTAATATTATACCTAAATTGCTATTTTCTCTCATATTACCTTCTCTTTATTAGGTTCCTGTTGTTTAAACGTAGGTACCGATAGTTAGAAGGGCGTTTAGCCCTAAGATGTACTGTAAGCCCTTTAGAAGATATTTTAAATGTGTTCTTGCCACTCGTAAAGGACTTTATAGCAGGTAACTTGTTAGAAGTGTCTAAAACAGTCATAGTCTTCTTTATACCTTTGCCTTCTTTGATACCTTCAGGTTTTTCATTAGTAAACAATATACCACCTGACTCTAAATCAAGGATAGTATAGTTATTAGGATTTCTCCATGCAACTACAGAAGGTACTTTTATGTCCTTTATATCCTTAAGAGGTTTTTGCTTCTTCTTAGAAGGTCTTCCTCTTTGATTTCCATAGGTTCCTTTACCTTTAGGCATTGAACACCCCTCTAATAAGCTTAGTATATGTGTATATGTAGATCATGTCTATTATTTTCATATTAAAACTCTATATTCAACCCTTTGCCTGCTTTTTTCTTTAATTTGGCTCCATAACCTTTTAATCCTTGTGATTTTTTTTCTGTGAATTTAATTGCTGAAAATAAAGATCCTTTTTTTCTTTGTTTTATTGGTTTTTTGTCATAAATAACATTTCCATCATCTCTAACAACTATTTTTGATCCTAATATTTTTATGTCTGTAATTTTTGGCTTTGTGTTAGAATCTGCTGTAATTCCAATATCTTTTCCTTTTTCAATTCCTTTAGGGGTATCTTGTGTAAGAGATATTTCTTTTGTTCCTAAATTTACTTTTATATATTTAGCTAAAGAAGGGTTAGGAATCTTTATAGAAATAATTTCAGGGTACTTATCAACTTTTGGAGTTAATACTTGTACATCTGATCCTGACCTAAATGTTTTTTTAACAAATTCATCTACGTCTTTTTTTTCTGCAAACTTTTTTTCTTTTTTAGCCTTTTTCTTTTCAGCTTTTTCTTCTTTTCTTTTTTTCTTTGCAAAAGGCGTTCCTTCAGCAAAACCAAATTTAGAATTAGTCTTTTTTTCAGATTCTTCGTAATCTTCAAAGAAATCTTGTTGTCCTTCTTTTTTAGCCTTTTTATTTTTAGCTTTTTTATTGCTTTTCTTAAATTTGAAAAAATTCCACATAATTATTTCTTTCTAGTTGCTAACCTAAATCTTATATCCCCTTTAGTAACACCTGCTACCCATTGTCTTCCATTATTTCCAACAATGTTAAATTTCTTACTTTTTGTTGGAGATTTAGATTGAGTTTTTGTAACAACTAAAGTTTGGGGTAAATTAGGAGTAGGGGGTTGTTCTGCTTTTATATTATTTAAAGCTTTTTTAGATAATCCTGTAAATCCTTTTATTTCTTTTTCATTTAATCCATTATAAGTACTTGATATGCCTGTTTCTAAATTAACCTTCTGCCAAGTGTCTTTTCCTGATTGCCAAACAACTGTACTAGGGTATTCATTAGCCTTTACATTTTTTGAAGGATAAAGTTGGCTATAACCTGAAAAAGACCAAATGCCTAATTGTTTTTTAGCACCTTCTTTGTCTATATAAGCTGAAGTGTCTTTATCCCATTTATCAGGGTTTTGTGTAGCATCATGTACGCTAGTATCTAAAGGTTTTTTTGTTACTAACATAGATTCAGCTTTTTCAACTGCTTCTACATATTCAGTAACTTTCTTAGGGTTTATTTTAGTTTGAGGGTCTAAAGCTATTTCTGTTGTTTGAGAGACAGGTTGGATATTAGCTGTACCTGTAGCCATTGTGTTTAAAGCTTTATTTTCTGCTAAAACTTCTGTAGCTTCTATACTTATGCTAGTTTCTCTACCTTTTGCAGTTTCTTTTTGTTTTACACCTTTATCAAGAATTTCTTTCTTTTTTAACAAGTCTTCATGGATTCCATTATACCATTTATCAACATAACCAAACTTTAGAGCATTGTCATATTCTTTTTGACTTAATCCCCAATTTTTAATTCTTGAATCTATACCATAAGTACCTAATGTAATATCTTTTCCATCATCATCAAATTTATGATATTTTTGTGGAATATCAGAAGGGGGGTTATAAGATTTGTTTCTTTGTTCTAATAATTGATCTCTTGATAAAAACTGGTCATCAAATGTATTAGTTCCTCTTATCCTTGCAAGAAGTTCCCAATTAGGTTGTGGTAAGGCATTACTTGTTCCTGCTTGACTTTTTCTTTCAGCAGGAGTTAAATATTGATAAGAAGTTTCATCATTAGCAGGAGAAACACTAGGTGTTGCAGGAGACAAAAATTGCTGTTTATTGCTTATTTCAACAGTCAAAGGTATGTTATTAGGGTCAGTAGCATTAATGTTTGGCTTATACCCTGAAGTATAAGGGTTTGCTGAATCATCTCCAAGTTTGTCTTTAGATTCTTGAATTTCTTTTGCTTTGTCTGATTCTGCTTTAGAATCAAAGTTTCTTTTACTAAATGGCTTTGTATTTAAATTGTCTAAATATTGTTGTTCTAAGTCTATTACGTTTGCTAATTGCCTTGCTTGTAATTTAGATATAGGAGTAGGAGTTTGAGTTGGAGAAGTGTCTCCTGTGCCAACATCTTTTTGTTCTCTTAAAATCATTTCTTGTATAAAATTTTGTTGTTGTTGTTCAAAATTTTTAATATTATTTAATGATTTTTGAGTTTCTTTTATTTCTTTTGATGTTAAGCCTCCTACACCTTTAGGGTTTTCTAAAGAAGGGTCTACAGGTTGTGTTTTATTTTGAGAATTAGAAAATCCTGAAAATTTTTCTCCAAAAGTGTCGAGGTCAGGTCTAACTGCTCTTTGGGAAAATAAAGCAGAATTATCGCTATAAAAAGTAAGATTACCATAATCATCAGGTTTTAATATTTGTGGTCTAGTAGTAGGTGAATTTGCTAATAATGGACTGTATATAGCAAAAGATGTAGGTTGATCTTTTTGTCTTTGTGCTCTAACTTCAGCTTGGCTTTGAGAGTATTCTTGACTTGCTTTACGTTCCTTATCTTTTTGGTCTTGTTCAGCTTGTGCCATTGCATCAGCTTCTTCTTGTATAAATTTTCTTTCTCTTTCTATTATTGTTTCTCTTCGTTCTTTTTCTAAAGCTTTTATTTCATCTTTTTTTGCTTTTGCTTTTGCTTGTACTGTAGGAGTTAATCTTTTTATTTGAGGAATATTTGGTTTAAATGTAACTCCTTCTTGTTTAGAAGTAGAAGGTGTTCTTTTTTTAGGCGTTAAACGAGATTGCCTTCGTTCTAGTTCTCGTTCTTGTTCTTGTGTTACCATTATTTATTCTCCTAATATTTAAATTTCTTTTTTAAGTTTTTCTTCTTTAATTCAAATTGTACTCCACCACGTGATATGTTTGCAAAGAACTTACCAATATCAAGTCTTTTTACTTGTGGCTTTTGTTTACTGGACTTTAATACAGTAAAGGTTTCTGAAACTGTATTCCCCAAAGGTAAGTTTCTAGGTCTAACTCTTGTATATCTAACTTTATTAGTTAGAAGGTTTGCAACAGGGTATTGGTTCCCTTGTTGCCAAGTAAAAAGATATCCATATTGATTAGGTTTGTCTAGTTTTATATCTTTTATTTTTTTTCTTCTAGGTAATCTTCCTTTTATCTTTGACTTCTTTGCTTCTTCCCCTTTAACCTTAGTTTTAGGTTCATCAGTTTTTTTTGCTTCATCAACTTTAGCTTTTTCAGGTTCTTCTTTAGGTTCTTTTATTTTAGCTTTTTCAGGGTCTTCTATTTTTTCTTCTTCTCTAATAAGTACCCTAGTTTTTGTAGGAGTAGGAGTAGTTATAGTCTTTGTAAATCTTGCCCTATTAGGTTCATCTATTTCAAGTTTAATTTTTTCTCCTACTATCTTTCCTTTAAAAACAGCTATTTCATCAGGTATTTTTACTGAAACATCTTTTCTTTGAGGGGCTTTACCTGTTGCTGTTGTTCTATCATCTTTAGTTGTTTTAGGAACCACAACTTTAGTTTCTTTTGGCTTAAGCTCTATTGGAATATCTACTATATAATCTTTTGGTTTTGATATTTCTATCCAAGGGCTAGAAGCTTTTTCTATATTTACTAAAGGCTTAATTTCTAGTGTTTTTCCTGTTTGTGATAAATCAACCCCAAAGGCAGGTAAGGAATCATTTACCTGAGATATTGCAAGGTTCCCTATTCCATCTCCCCATAACTGTATGTCTTTTGACTTAAGTGTAGTTCCTGCTATCAATACTTGCCCAAATAAACTTGCATTAGGTGTTATAGATTGAAGGTCTTTAGGTTTAAAAATAGGGTCTGTTCTTTTAAAGAAAATAGAATCTTGGATTACATTATCTAAGCTTTTATTATCTATAGGGGCTTTAACTGTATCTTTACCTGTATCTATAGGTTTTTCTTTAAGTTTAAGACTACTTGAAAATTTTGTTTCTGTTCCTAAGTCTCCTGTGCCTTTTTTAGGTAGTTGAGGTTTAGAAGTAGAAGAAGTTGATGATGACCCTTCTTCTTTTTGCTCTTTTGCTTTTCTTTTTAAATCTTTTAATTCTTTATCGTTTTTTTTCGTTTCTTCTAAAGTCTTTTGCTTTTGAGTTTTTAAGTCGTCTATCTCTTTTTGTTTTTTAGCTTTTTCTTTTAATTTAGCTATTCTTTGTTCAAAAGCTTTATCAGTTAAATCTTTTAATTCTTTATCTGTTTCTTTTATGTTTTTAGGTTCTTCATTTACTATAACCTCTTTTTCTTTTTTAGCTTTTTCTTTTAATTTAGCTATTCTTTGTTCAGAAGCTTTATCAGTTAAAGCTTTTAATTCTTTATCTATTTCTTTTAATTCTTTACCTTTATTTTCAATAGCGTTTTTTTCATTTCTTAATTGCATTTTTAAGTCATTAGCTTTTTTACCAAAATCTTTATCAGACTTTTTAACTATTTCTTCAATTTGGTCAGGCACTATTCCTTTTAGTAAATCTTTTTGAGGTTTATTAAGTTTTTTTGCTTCAGGTAATAAAGATTCAACTTTAAATATATCTTTTGCTTCTTTTAATGCAAAATCTTTTGCTTTTTGGGTTTCTCCCTTAAAATATTTTTGCAGTTGTGTTTCTAATGCTTTTTGGGTTTTTATATTAAAAGATACTCCTTTTATTCTAAGTATATCTTCAGGTAAAAGACTTTTTGAAAAATCTCTTAGGTTTTCTTTTACAATTTCAAGTCCTTTTAATTGTTCTTGCCCTGTAACCCTGTAGCCTTTGTCCTTGCCCACTTTAACAGGTATGCTTTGTGCTCCTATATCATCTAATCCATCTGCAATCGCTGATAATCTTAATCTTACTTTTTTTTCAAATGTTTTATCTCCAAGGGCTTTCCATTCAATTTCTTTTAAAGGGGATTTTATAGGGATTTGTTGGTTTGCAGTTAAAGAAGATTCTGTTATTTTTTTTACAATGTTGTCTTCAAGGTTTTTTACTTTTAAAGCTTGTGTTGTATTTTTATATTTACCAAATCCTTTAACTCCTAGTTTTGCTGTGCCTTTGATAAGGGAACCTGCTATCATACCTGTAAGTAAGGCATCTATAGGTCTAAACCCTGCACCTAAACGAGACATAACTGTTTGTGCTGAAGAATCTGTAATTGGCTTGTTTTGTAAATACTCCATTGTTTCTTTTGACCTAAACAAAATATCTCCAAAAGGCAGGGCTTTTCTTTCTGCATCAGTTTTTATAGGAGAAATGTTTTTCTCCCCTAAAACACTTGATGTTATTGTGTGCCCAATAACGAAAGGAGTTACTGCTAAAGCACCTCTCCCATAGTCTAGTCCAATATCTCCCCAACTAGCATCTTTTAATTCTTTTATATTAGGAATTTTGTTTAGTTCTCTTGCTAAATATGGTATTCCTGTTATTTCTATTAATGTTCCTACAGTTGGGTCTATGCTGTCTCCCAAAAAAGGTTTTAGCTTAGTAGGAACAGGTATGCTTGTAGCACCTCCAAATCTACTTGCAGGTAAGGGGGTTTTCCCAACTTTACTATTAGGGCTAGAACCTATATTAGATAATACAGAAGTAGGAGATATATAAGATAATGCTTTTTTAAAAAAACTTTGTGAAACAGGCTTAGGGGGTGCTTGGGGTTTAGGGGGTGCTTGAACCCTCTGTATTGGAGCAGGTTTTCTTCTGTTATAATCAGGGGTTAATTTAGATTGCTTTGCTTCTAATTCTCGTTCTTTTACTTGTAAAGACTTTGTTAATTTAGATTGCTTTGCTTCTAATTCTCGTTCTTGTTCTTGTAATGAGAGTGCCATTGGTTCCTTTTTTAAATCTTATATAACATTTTGATTTCATTTTATAAATTATAACCATTATTTTTTATTGCTCTTCCCACAAGGCCCAAACAGGATCAGAAGAACTCCATGTACCATCTCCATCGTATCTTTTAAATATCATACCTGTTAATTGATTCATATTATCAACCCCTGTGGCTGTATATGTTTGTGTAGAATCCCAGTTAAAAAAAGAGCCTTCTTGTTGTTGCCACCCATCTTTTACACCTGATGTATCAAAACACGGAGCAGAAGCATTAATTTGAGTAAATTTAACTCCATCATTTCGAGTATTTGCCAGCGATACCTTTACACCATTTTGAATAGTCATAGAAATAGAAGCTGATCCACAATTGGAAACTGTATTATTGCCATCTTGCCCTTGTTGATAGGGGTACCATGGGTTATTGCTAGTACCATGTGAATCTCGATTCCTTTTACCTGATGAAATAGCACCCCAAAACCCATTGTTTGAAACAGTAGATGCATATAAATAATTATTCGCTGAAGCTATAGTGGAACAGTTTGTTTCATTCATAGTTACCATAGCAGGCCATGAGCTGTTATTTGTTAATCCATTTTGAGGGCCAACAGGTTCAATAACTAATTTATATACTTTAGTTTGATCTAATCCCCCACCCATAGAAGCATCTGCACCTTGAGTTGTATCATACCAACAAATTCCAAGTGTATTTCCATACATAACCCCCGTTCCATTAGCCACTAGAGACCATCTCCCACCACCACCTGAAGGAGTGAAAAATTCTAACGCTGTTCCTCCTGCATTAGTCCTTATCTGTTGCAAACTTGTGCCTGCTGTAATATCTGTAGTAATATCAAGATCACTAGCAGTAACTTCTCCTGTTGGATTGGTTTTTAATGGAGTTGAAGCTGTTAATGATAAAGGATAAACATCAGTAGTAGTTAATGCCCCTGTGCCATCTGTAGCTACACTTTTACTAGCAGTTAAAGTTGGAACTCCTGTTATTGAACTATATTCTAATTCTGTTTGCAAAGAGTTAACAGTTAAAACTTGTCCAACAGTACCCAAACTTAAAGGGTATATATTAGTTGTGCTATAAACACCTGCACCATCTGTAGCCATTATTTTACTTGCAGTTAAAGTTGGAACACTTGGAATATCGCTTGTTAATGCAACTGTGCCTGTGGCATCAGGTAATGTTAATACTCTATTAGCTGTAGGGTTTCCAGTTACTTGTAAATTATAATTTGTTCCATTTTGAATACTAAGAGTTCCACTAAAAGTTTCATCACTACCTACAGCACAAGTATCAGCAGATAAACAAGGAACATTTGAACTTCCAACAGCAAAAAATAAAGCAAATATACTAAACGCAATAGCTAAATTAGACTGTAGCCTATTTGCAGGCATAAACATTTTTATTTTATTCATTGTTTCTTTCAATTTATTACTCCCAATATTTTATTTATTATTATTTGACAAGTTAATAGTCCTGCTACAGAACCCATTGATAAAGGAATTGCCCAATATAATATAATACTCTTACTTGACATTATATTCCTCTAAAATATGATTTTCCACTTATCACACCTATAACACTTAATAGCCATACAAAACCAAACCAAAGTGGAATTAACCCTTGTGTTATTCCAAACATTAAAGGCAACCCCAAAATCAAAGTTGCTATGAACACTTCTCTAGTAAGCATAAACATCATCATAGCAAAAATACTACCTATACTTAAAAAAATCATTGTGTAATAAAAATCATCAGGAATATCCCAACTTGAAGGTTTACCATATAGCCAAAACATAAAAGAATTTTGTGCTCTATCAGGAGTAGCTAAAGCAACTGGATTGCCATTACCATAAAAATTTGGAACCCAAGCTATATCACTTTGGTATTCACTAGGAATAGAACTTGTAGTTTGGGCTAAAGCTTCTGTAGTATTTACATTCATATCATTTGCTGAATTAGTTGTAGACATACTCCAAACTAAATTAATTCTTGTTCCTGCACCATCAACATAATTTCCTGTTGATTCTTCTATTTGTGAAGTATAAGGAACATTTGAACTTGTTTCATTTGTTTGATTAGCGTTCATCATATATCTTGCGTTTTGAGTATTAGTTATTTTGTTTGAAAATTTAACATCATAAAGCATTGTTTTATAACAATTTTCACACACACTTACATTTGTATTATTAGTTGTGGCTCCTAATAAATGTCCTGCTCCTGCTGAAGTTAAAATGGTGTTATTGCTAGTACTTGAAGTTCCTTGTGAAGTATAACCACAATCTAATTGTGTATTACCACTTAAATCTAAATATGTTTTATACATTACATTTTGCGTAGAATTTTTACCTTCAAATGTAGTAAACCCTGTTTCTTGAATATCAGAATCTAACTGACAAACTAAATAAGTATACCAAACGCCTAATGATTCTTGTCTTTTTATTCTTAGCCTATATCCAGTATTAGTAGTTTCGTTATATTTAGAAACTAAATCAGAATAACAAGGATTTGTTACAGCAGTATCACAAATTAATGTTTGTGCTTCATTAGTAGTCATGTTTATTCCTGCTGTGCTTGAATAATCACTTGCTGAATTTAAAGGTTTTATATCTGCTTCAATTCTAAAATTAATCGTATAATCAATAGGGTTAGTTACACAAGGTGTATCTCCATTGTGGCAATCCATTATACTTCCTGTATCTACTGGTCTATAAAAATAAAGCCCTTGATCTCTCTTAGCTGATTTGTTGCCTAAATTATAACTTGTTGTAGTAGTTGTAGCATTTTGTATAAAAGGTTGAATAACATAAACAGGGTTTGCCCCTGAACTATTAAGGTTTTGTGCTATTACATCAAATTGATTTGAATTAGACCCTTGATAAGCATTTATATCCCAAGCTTTTCTAAAGATACCACCACCACTATTTGCTTTATCTATTTTTTCACTAAAAGACCATGAATCTAATGGTAAATTAACTCGTAAAGGAAAATCAAAATAACTATAACCTGAAACAGAGCTGTTTGTTGCGTTTACAGAAAAAGAATAACAATATTCTGTATTAGAAATTACAGAAGCACTTAAACATCTTCCTAGTCCATCTCCTTTAATTATAATCGCAACTATTAACATTAAACTTGCTATAGCAAAGTTTCTTGTGCTTTTAGGGTCTAAGAAAACATTAAGTGTATGTTTACCTACCTTTGAAAAAGAAAAGAGCCTTAAATTGTATAATTTTTCTAAAATCTAAACACTCCTGACAATACTTTCATTAAATCTATTGATAATTGTATTATAAAGGGTGCCCACATAAATAACATTACATATCTTACTAAAGTAAAAAATGGGTGTTGATCAAAAAAATCAAAATCTAATGTTCCCATTCTAATAAGAGAAGTAAAAGCACCTAATGTTACATTTGCTAAATTATAAGCACTTTCTAATACTCCTGTTATTCCTGAAGCATCTGAAGATATTGATGGAGAGTCAAAAATAATTAAATCAGGGTTTCCTCCATCAGCTAAAAAGGTAGATAGTTCTCCTGCTCCACCACTTTGAGTATAAGACATTTGAGATATTACTCCTAATATAACCATTACAAAATAAGGAACAAGAAGTGTAATTGTTACTCGATAATTCATTATCCTGCCCTACTAAAAATATAATATGCTCCAAACACAGAAATAAGTGCGATAAATGTAAATACAAAAGCTACACTTGGGAATCCTGCAAACATAAAAACAAATAATGGAGTTGTACCTAACACTAATACCATTCTTCCCCCACCACTTCCCATACCTTGTACATACGTAAAAGCAAAAGACATAGCAACAACAAAAATTAACATAACTATTACCCATAAACCTGTATTAACCCCTTGAAACCCCATAAAAAATTGTCCTATATTATCAAAACTACTTTTTAAAGAAGTGTTTTCATAATTAGTATTTATGTTAGTTTGTAAAGGCAAAGCACTAGAATTAGTATGTGTTTCAGTTATAGCTTTAGTAACACCAATTTCATATATAGGACTTAATACTTCATTTGCTCTTGGTATGCCTTCAGATATATAAGTACTGCCTAAAACAGTTACTTTTTCGTTTGCACTTACAATAACATTGTTTCCTAAATTTAAATTTGATTCTAAAGATTTTGTCATATCTAAAACAGTATTTCTAAAATCAGTATGTACTAAAGGGTCTGTAGTTACAAGAGGTGGATTTTGTTCAGAAACCCATTCTACAACTCTACAACTTGCTGTAGTTGGACTAACAGAAGACCATATAGATTTATTAGGATATAAACAAACTCTCCCTGCTTCTGACAAACCAGTAATAAAATTACCTGATTGTTCTCCAAATATTATGCTAGATGAAGATTGTGCAGGAGAATATAACGAAACTAAACCATACCCAACTCTTGGAAGATAAACTTGCTGTAAAGAAAAGTTTTGTAAAGAAGTTGTTGTGTCCCAACAATTATTCCATTGTCCTGTAGTTCTTGTATCTTTACAATACCCAAGTATTAAAGGATTTAATCCATAATCACTTACCCTTGCTCCAGTATTGGTAATTCCTGTAGCTGAAGATATAGACTGGATAAATGGGGGGTTAGGTGGATCTACGTGGCAATTAGTGTTATCAGCTAATAAATCACACCATGTAGAACCCCAAGAAGTAGGAGTGTTCCCTACATTGTTTAATAAAGGTAAGTCTTTCATAGGTAATCTAAATCTTGCTATTACAAGAACATCTCCAAATGTATATACGTTTTCAAATCCCTTTACTTCTAATATTCCATTTACATCTCCAGTTATAGCAGGGGGGTTAGCAATATAACAATTAACTCCTATGGCTCCACCATTAAAAGAACAATTAGGATCAGAAGACCACCCATCTATTACAGGCTGTTGTGCATAAATAGAATTTGTGCTTGATACTGATACCAAGCTTACAAATACAAATATAAATATATAAAATAAAGGTTTCATTATTGATTCTCTTGAAACAACAACCAAGCTTCTAATATTGTCCACATAGCCATACCTAAAGCAAAAAACCAAGAAATTCCAATCATAATAGATGGTACATTTGCTGTACCTGAAACTTCTCCTGCTAAAAAGATTGCACATACTGTGCCTAATATAACAAATATTAAATTCAATTCTGTTTCCTTATAACTGTTTTATAAAAAAATACTTAGGAAGAAAGAGTTTCAAGCCTTGAAACAAGGAGTCGAAGTACCCTTCCCTCCTAAGTATCATAGAGGTAGTCTCTATATTAGTTACCACCGAACTTATCCCAAGCAATCTTAGTAGCTAGGAAAATTCCTCCTGCTACGACCACCAAAGGAATAAGGTTTACTATTGCAATTGCACTAGCTGATAATCCTGTTGTTCCTGCGGCAGTTGATACCGAAGTAACTATTGTAGGAAGTAACGCTAAAAATACAATCAATACGATTGTGGCACTTAGTATGCCTTTCATCTGAGCTGACATAGTATGTCTCCTATCTAAACAATATCTTTCACATAGTGTGTAAGAGTTTGTTTATTTTGTATGTTTAAATACATAACAGTTCGACCATTTTCTAACTTGCTGTGAGCCAACGTGTTCCTCCTATTACTAAAACTACAGCCATACCAATGACCACCAATAGGGGAAGGGCTCTTAATAAGGAATTTAGACCTGTACCTACTCCTGCATTAATTTGAGGGTAAGTAACATTAAAGGTGTAAGTTGTAGAGCCAGTTAGACCTGCTACTATAATATAAGCTTGGTCTTGGCTAAGAGTTGTACTTGCAGTACGATCTACAACAGCAGGAGTTTGTTCAGCTACAGTTATTCCTTCCATAGTTGTATTTGCAGAGGGAGATGGAACTCCTCCTGAAGTTTGTAGTTGTATATTACAACTCACAGCAGTACTACCTGTTGTGCAACTTAAAGGAACTGTAGAAGAAGTAAGTCTTGCTGATTCTCCAGTACTTATAATACTGGGAAGAAAAAAAGCAAATGCCAACATACAGAATATGAACGCAAACGCAACTTTACCGAGATTGTAGAAATACATCTTGCCTTATAACTAGTCTTATATAATTAGATTTATACACTAAGTGTAAATATAAAGCAATAGAATTGAGAATGAGTATCAAAACACAAGATGTTGTGTAAAAAAATTATATTGTTCCCTCTATATTGTATAGTCTTCCATCAGAAGTACGTCTTGGGTCTCCAAAACTTTCTTTTAGCCATTTTCCTAGTTTTGAATCACTTAAATTTATTTCGTTGTTTTTCAATACTATTTGTATGTCTGTAAAAACAATTTCATTATATCCTGATTTTTTTATTTCTTTCATTACTTCAAAAAATTTGTTTTTAATTTCTTGCTCTTTGTTTTCTCTTATTCCATCAGATGTAAGAGTAATTGCTTTAGTTGGATCTATTAATTGGTCTGTATCGTAATACTTAAAAAACCTGTTTGCTCTCCAAACTCTACCAATTTTTTTCATTCCATAAGGGGCAACAGTTCCTTGTGATTCCATTTTCCAAAATAAAATATTATTTTTTTTATCAAACTTTGTTTTACAAAGAAAATCTGTTTGCCATAATAATCTTGAATTTAATTGTCTTACGTTTTGTGAAGTCCATATAATAACTATTTTTCTTTTTCTTAATTGCATAAGCATTTGGGTAAACAAATAACTCATAGTGCTAGAAGCCCTGTAACTATCTTGTAAAGTTTGTATTTCATCTATAAATATAATTGCGTTTCTAAGCTTGTCTCCTAAACTAATTAATTCTTCTACAGGTATATATTCTCCAAAAGTTAAACAACCATTATGAAAAACCTTAGCACCTAATTCTTGTTGTGCGTGAAGTGTAAGGTAAGTTGCAAAAAGTGTTTTACCACTTCCTCTTATCCCCTCGACACCTAATACCGAAGAGTCGATTAGCATTTTTGATGTTGGGTTTTGTGTTTCTTCTATAGTCATATTATTTAAAAGCTGTTAAGTGAATAAATCCTATTGGAAATAAATGGGTGTTGCAATCTATACAAGATAATATCTCACAAGGTTCTTTTGAATTAAGTTTTATACACACCTTACATAAGACTTCTTTAAATCTATAACAAACATACGTGGGAGACTCTTTATGAGACTCTATATATTCTTCATACATCAATCTCTCTATATTACTCATTGTATTACTTCAACAGGAGGGGCGTCTCCACCTGTTATTGCTATTATTCCAAACATTATTCCACCTAAAATTGCTAAATACGTAATAAGCCTTACTTCTTGTTTATCCCATAAACTGTTTTTAGTACTTAACATTCTTTCTGCTGAAGATTGATCTGTAGTTCTACCTATATCCATACTTTGCACGCTATTAAAATTAGCCTTAAAGGGTTTAAAAGGAATAGGATTATCAGGGTCTATAAAATCTATAACAGGTACTAAATCTTTTCCAATTTTATAAAAATAAGCAGGAGACATTCCTGCTTCTATATCTTTTCTTTTTTCCCATCTTTCAATCCACTCAAATACAGTATCATCATATTTAACTAAATGGTAAACTTTAATAAGTTCTTTATTTAGCTTTTTCCACGTAATAGCTATTCCAAAAATAAGTGTAAATATAAACATAAAAAAACCTAAATAATAAGTTGAAGGAATAATTAATAAAACTATTGATAATAAAAAAAATAAACCAAAACTAATTAAAATACTTAATGAATAATATTTTTTTAAATTTATATTGTGTCCATTAGTTATGTGTACCATAAATTTTTTCTCCAAGTTTTGTTGTAATATTAAATAATTTTCTTATTTGTGCTTTGTGTATTGTTTCTGTTTTTTTCAAAGCTTCTATCTCTTTACTTAATTGTTGTATTTGTAATTCTTCTGACATTTTCATTTTTCTAATTCCTTGACTTTGTTTTATCATTTTTTACCAAAACCACCCTTTTGAATCATCTGTAATTTCTAAATTGTTAGTTTTTATAGATTCTTGTGAAAATAAATTACCATCAGCCCCTTCTCCTGAAAAACCATCTATTACAGAAGTGAAATTTTTGCCCACAGCTATAATTAAAAATACTGCAACAGCACTACCAATTAAAAACCATAATAATTTATCTAATCTTGTTCTTTCTCCACTTTTTTTATTTTTTTCTACATCTAATTGTGTAGATAAAAAAAACTCATTTTCATAATCTCTTAAATCGTATTCATCTACAGGGTCATCAGATATATAATTTTTTAACAAAGGTGCTAATGGAGTTCCATCTCCTACTCTAACTGTTACTATTTGTTCCCTTTTAGGTTTTATAAAGCCAAACAACCTAGATCTCCAAATGTAACCTATACATTTAGTTTTCATGCCATAACACTCTTTAGAAGACACATATAAAATCCTGTTTTTCAATTGCCCCTTATGTATTACAGCAGAGCCATTTGGTAAAAACCTAAATATATTCATTTATTATCCTTTCTTTCTTGGCAAGAAGCTTGAAGAACCTCTATCAATATAAGGTTGATAGTTTCCTGTAAGTATTCCTACACCTTCTTTTCTAGCAATACCATTAATAGATTTAGCTATTTCTAAATATTTATAAACATGTGTTTCAGCATAAGTCATATCTGTATAATCAACACCATCATCTTTTTTTTTGTTTACTGGGTCTTTCTTTTTACCTTTATTTTCATGCTTTGCAATTCTATTTCTAGTGTTTTCTGATTTAGCAAGTATTGTTGCTGTGTCCATAGCTTGTTCATTATTAACTATAGAAGTACCTAGTAGTTGGTTCTTACTTTTTGCTTCTTCTAAATAAACTCTAGTAGTTTTAAAGAACCCATCTTGATTTTGCTCATCAAGAGCAAAGCCATTCATTATATTTACCCCTGCATTATTGGGATCTTGTGTTTCGTTTTCATTAACCATTTTTGTCCTCCATACTTTTTCCTTTAATTAAATAAAAATCCATATATTACAAATCCGATAAAAATCAAAACTCCTATAGACATTAAAAAAGAAACTATAGCAAAAGGCAAAGACAATATTTTAAAAATAAACATTATTCAGTTTCCTCTTTTATTTTATCCATAGCTAAATTTAATTCTTCTGCTGAAGGATTAATTTTTAAATACTCTAATGTTGTTTGCATAGAAGCGTGTCCTAGTAAATTTTGTAATACATTAATAGGTACTCCATTTCTTAAGCAGTTCCTAGCAAATGTATGTCTAAGTGTGTGGGTTCCTTTAAAGTTAGTTATTCCTGCTTCTATGCCAATTTTCTTATACCACTCCCAAACAGGCTTTCTCGTCTTAAAGTTAATATAAGGAACATTAGGTTTTGGTTTAAGGTAGCTATTTATAAAACTAATAATATCAACTACAGCAGAAGCCATAGGAACTATTCTGTCTTTACTCCCTTTACCTTGAACAACTTTTAATTCTTTTGTACTTTCTCCTAAAACAACATCTTGGGGCTTTAAGTCTAAGGCTTCTTGTACTCTTAACCCTGCGTATAACTGAAGCTTTATGCAAAGTAAAACATTGTTCTTTCTAAAAGCTAACTTTTTTTCTTGATAGCTATTAGCTACTTTTATAAAATCTTTTGTTTGTTCTTTGGTTAAGTATTGAGGAAGTTTTTGGAAACGTTTCATTTAGTTTGTTTCTTTTTTATATTTATGGTTGTAAGGGTAACACTAAAATGAAGGTTAAAAAATTACCCTTACTAATATAACCATACAATAAAAGAAACATTTTGCATAGTTTTGTTTCCTAGCTATTTGGTTTTACGTTGAAGCATTTTTTTTTCTTCATTTGTAAAATCAGAAAAATCTACTAAGTCATCAAACAAAGAATGGTCTTCTCCATCATCTAAACATTTCTTATCTTCTAGTAAATTTCTAATAATAGAAATCATGTCAGGAGCTAACATTTGAAGGGGGTAAGAACGTTTAATGCGTTCATCTACATTTCTAATTAAGTATTTTAAAACAACAGATAACGTTTCTCTATAATAAAACTTATATTCAGCTTGTTTGTCTGCAATTCTAATCGATTCTCCATAATTATGTTTGTTCATTTTATTTTCCTTTTCTATTGCCCCTAAAATATCAAGGGCAATTGTTTTTATTTCTCTCTGCTTGCTTTTTCTATT
>Ga0209337_1000914_pt1 | contig 23273 bp, 16 predicted proteins | sample LinPmetageLP53_FD_184044 | JGI IMG/M metagenome (GOLD analysis project Ga0209337, IMG submission 184044) | Marine viral communities from the Pacific Ocean - LP-53 (SPAdes) (version 2) | ecosystem: Environmental > Aquatic > Marine > Oceanic | place: Pacific Ocean | collected 2010-02-08 | reverse complement strand
CACACGACCTTGGTAGTTCTTCACAAGAGTGGAGAGACTTATATATAGATGGTACAGCACACATTGATACGTTAGACGTAGATGTAAACGCTACCATTGCAGGAACTTTAGGTGTTACAGGTGTACTGACTGGTACAAGCTTAGACATCTCTGGAGACATTGATGTTGATGGTACAACTAATTTAGATGTTGTTGACATAGACGGAGCTGTTGATATGGCTTCTACACTAGCAGTTGCAGGTGTTTTAACAGGTGCTTCTTTAGATATTAGTGGTGATATAGACATAGACGGTACTTCAAACTTAGACATAGTTGACATTGATGGTGCTGTAGACATGGCTACAACTCTTGCAGTTGGTGGTGAAATAACAGCAGCTAGTTTAGATATATCAGGCAACGTAGACATTGATGGTACGCTTGAAACAGATGCTTTATCTTTAAATGGTACAGCAGTTACTGCAAGTGCAGCAGACATTAACCTTATAGATGGCATTACAAATGGCACAGTCATTGCAAGTAAAGCTCTTATAGCTGATGCAAACATAGACATTACAGGTGGTAGAAATATTACAATCTCTGGTGAACTTAATGCAGCTACACTTGACATATCAGGTGATGCAGACATTGATGGTACATTAGAAGCTGATGCTATAACAATAGCCGGAGTTACTTTAGCAGAAACTATTTCTGATACTGTAGGTGCTATGGTTACAAGTAATACTGAATCAGGAATTGCAGTAGCCTATCAGGATGCTGATAATACTTTAGACTTCACAATTGGCACACTTAACCAAGACACAACAGGTACAGCAGCAATAGCTACAACTGTTACAATTACAGACAACGAAAACACAAACGAAAATAACGCACTTATCTTCACAGCCGGTGGAGACTTAGATGGTGGTAACTTAGGTTTAGAATCAGATGGTGATTTAAAATACAATCCAAGCACAGGAACTCTTTCTGCTACTAATATTTCTGTTAGTGGTACACTTAGTACGGTAGACTCAGTTACTATGAGTGCTAACAATGCTGTTGTATTTGAAGGTGCTACTGCTGATGCACACGAAACAACCTTAACATCTGTTGATGCTACGGCTGATAGAACAATTACTTTACCTAACGTATCGGGTACAGTTCCTGTATTAGCTGCAGCAAGTAATACACAAATTACTTCTACACCTGCAGAGCTAAATGCCCTAGACGGTATTACAGCAGTTGTTGGAGAGCTTAATGCTCTTGACATAGGTAGTACAGCAGTTGGTACAGCAGTAGCTTCAAAAGCAGTTATACTAGACTCTAACAAAGATTACACAGGTGTTCGCAACTTTACATTATCAGGTGAATTAGATACAGGAAGTTTAGATGTTTCAGGAGATATAGACGTAGATGGTACAGCCAACCTAGATGTCGTTGATATTGATGGAGCAGTAGATATGGCTTCTACACTTCAAGTTGATGGTGTAGCTACTTTTACTGGTAGAGATATTCATAGTGGTGGTATTACGATTGCCAATGCAGGACAAATTGGCTCAGTCGGAGATACAGATGCAATAGCAATCGCAAGTGATGGTGTTGTTACTCTCACACAAAAATTAGTAGGTACTGAATTAGATATCTCAGGAAATGTAGATGTAGATGGTACAACCAATCTTGATGCAGTAGACATTGACGGAGCTGTAGATATGGCTACTACACTTGCTGTAGCAGGTAACGTAGACTTTAATGGAGATTTAGATGTAGATGGAACTACTAACCTAGATATTGTTGATATAGATGGAGCTGTTGATATGGCTACAACTCTTGCAGTTGCAGGAAATGTAGACTTTAACGGAGATTTAGATGTAGACGGAACTACTAACCTAGACGTAGTAGATATAGATGGTGCGGTTGATATAGCAACGACTGCCCTTGTTACAGGTGGTTTTACAGCAAACGGAAGTGTTATATTTAATGACCCGGGTAATGATAGAGACTTTAGAGTTGAATCTTCTGGTGATGCTAATATGTTCTTTGTTGATGGTGGTAACAACAAAATCGGCATAGGAACTAATGCCCCTGCTGATTTATTGCATGTTACTAATGGTGACAGGGCAGTTGATACAAGAATACAACTTCAATCATTTGGTCAACTTCCTATATTTTCTACTTTGTTTGCAGCAGGTACACAGTCATCACCTACAGTTGCAACATCAGGTACGGAGTTAATGAGATACAATATTTCATCTTGGGACGGAACTGATTATTCACAATCTGCAGCCGCAATAAGAATAGTAGCATCAGCAGACCATGCAGATAACTCAGCTCCTTCTTTCATGGCTTTTGATACAAATAGCACTACTAGACTCGCAACAGAAAAAATGCGTCTTACTAAAGATGGTCAATTACTTATAGGCACAACAGCTACACAAGGTGTTCTAAATACAAAAGTACAACAAGAAGGCTTAGATTCTACTGCGGGCTACAGCACAACTAGAAATTCAAATGATGGTGGTGGTCCATCTTTTGTATTTATGAAAACAAGAGGTACAGCAATTAATGCTGATACAGTAGTAGCAGATGATGATACTTTAGGACTCATTTCTTTTGCAGGTGCTGATGGCACAGATAGAAATAACTCTGGTGCATTTATAATTGCTGATGTAGATGGTACTCCCGGTAGTAATGATATGCCCGGAAGATTAGAATTTCATACTACAGCCGATGGTGCAGCTTCTCCTACAGAAAGAATGCGTATTCAAAATAATGGAAAAATAGGCATAGGACAAACTGCTCCCGGTTATTTTATTGATATAGGTCACACGACTACTACTGGTATAAGAGTAGCCAATCTTTCTGCAAATGGTATTGGGTATCATGCACAAGGAAGTGGTAATCATAATTTTCAACCCGGAAAGTTTTTTTTCCATGACGGTACTTTAATTGGAAGTATTGCTTGTGTTAGCAACGCAACAGCTTACAACACTTCATCAGACTACAGATTAAAAGAAAATGTAATAACTTTAGAAGATGGATTAAATAGGCTCAATCAACTAAAGCCTGTTAAGTTTGATTGGAAAGATGGCACATCAAGCGAAGGTTTTATAGCACACGAAGTACAAGAAGTTTTTTCTGATGCAGTTACAGGAGAAAAAGATGCTGAAGAAATGCAAAGTATGGACTACGGAAGAATCACACCATTACTTGTAAAAGCAATCCAAGAACAACAAACAATAATAGAAGACTTAAAAACTAGAATAACAACCTTAGAAGGAGCATAAATATGGCAATATCATATTCATGGGATGTAAGTACAGTTGACACTTACCCGACAAAAGACAGCAAAGCAGATGTAATACACAAAGTACATTGGAGACTTAAAGGTGTAGATGGCTCTAATAATGATGCTAATGGAAACCCACAAACGTATGAAGTTTATGACACTCAAGTACTGGACACATCAGACTTATCAAGTTTTACAGCCTTTGATAGTGTTTCAACTGGTGACGTTGAAGGTTGGCTAGAAACAACTTTAGGAGCAGAAGAAGTTGCATATAAAAAAGACCAGATAGCAAAAGTAATAGCTAAAAAAGTAACACCTACTCAAGTTAGAAAAACAATTAGCTAAAGGAGAATAAATATGGCAATAAACTATAATTGGGATGTAAGTAAAGTTAATACTTATCCAACAAAAAACAGCAAAGCAGATGTAATACATAATGTACGTTGGACATTAGTAGCAACAGATGATGCTAATAATGATGCTAATGGAAACGCACAGACTGCAAATGTTTATGGTGCTGAAGAATTAGATACCTCAGACCTGTCAAGCTTTACAGCTTTTGCAAGTGTAGACGCTGCAGCAGTACAAGGTTGGGTTGAAGCATCTTTAAACGCTACTGACTCAGACACAGTTGCTTCTTTAAAAACTGGTCTGGCTGCACAGATAGCTGAAAAAGTTACACCTACATCAGTACAGAAAACAATTAGCTAAAGGAGACAGCATGGAGCTTTCAGGATATTTGTTATGGAATATTTTTCTTACACTTGTTGTAGCTCCAATACTGTATAGCATTCGTGGAAATGCTGAAGAACTTAAAAGACTTGACATACTTGTAAATAAAACACGGGAAGAAATGGCAAAGGAATACGTAACTAAAGTAGAACTCTCAGATGGAATGAACAGAGTTTTTGATACACTAGATAAAATAGAAGATAAACTGGACAAACTGTTCGAGGTTAAATAATGAGAAAAAGATATTCAAAAGGAAAAAAAGTAGTTAATAAATTAACTAGAACTTCTACTGGTCGTATAGGTTATAGTTTAGCAGGCATAGCTAAAAAAGCTAAAGAGGCTGCTGATAGACTGATGGAAGCAGAAGAAAGAGAGCGAACAGAAAACAGAGAACAAACACAAGAAAACAAACAAACAAAAGAAACAAAGAATACTTTAGTAAATAATAATACTCCTACTAGTACAGAAAAAATAAAAGAAGATGATGGTAGAGATGACCCAACAACTGAATCTCCTTTTAGTGGACAAACAGACGCAACTAAATCTTCCGAAGCTCAACGAGAAAGAGAGTTTAGAGCTAGTGAATCTGCTAAACGTATGGAAGAAATGGCTCAAGGAGAAGTTAGTTTAGACGATATTAATGCTAAAGGAGAAGCTGTTAAAATAATAGAACAAGATGATGAACTATTAGATAGCACTAAAGACTCTTATAAAGTAACAGAAGATGATGCAGCTTTAACTACAGCAGATTATAAAGTTTCTAAAGACGCTGCAGATTTAAAAGAAAATGTTGACACTATTACAAAAGAAGAACTTGGTCTAGCTGATGATGCTGTTGAAGTGTCTGCTGCTAAAATGGAAGACATTAAACAGCTAGATGAAAATGTAACAATAACTGCAGCAGAAGGAAACTTAAGTGACGATGCTAAAATTTCTGAAGACTTAGGAATTAGTCGTGTTGAAAAAATTGACCCTGCAGAAGTTCAAATAAAAGAAGGGTCGCTTGCTGAAAGAGTAGTTGGTAAATTAAATAACGATGCTTTTGCTAAAGCTGTAAAAGTAGCAGGTATTAGTTTACCAAGAGTTACCAGAGCTAAGAAACAATTACTAAGAGCCGGTCTAACTGCTGAAACTATTAATTTATTAGGTAATGACCCTGATACATTAGAAGCAGAATTAATGAATTATACTGAAGAACAACGAGGTATAATTGGTGGTCTACCTAAAGAAGCATTAGTTTCAACACAGATGGCTTCTTTGTTTGAAGGAATGCAAGAAGGAAAAATTCCATTGTGGGCTAAACCGGCAACAGATGCTGTAGAAGCAACTTTAGCAGCTCGTGGTTTGTCTGCTTCAACAGTAGGTAGAGATTCATTAACTGCTGTTTTAGTTGGAGAAGCTTTTAAAATAGCTGACTCAAATGCTAAAGCAATTCAAACAAGTGTATCACAAGAAAGAAGTATTGAATCTCAAGGTCTATTAAGAGAAGCGGAATTTAAACAACAAACAGCTTTAAGCAATGCAGACAAAGTTTTTAATCTAGTGATTAAACAAATGGACAATGACCAACAAACAGAGTTGTCTAATAGTAAATTCATGCAAACTATTTCTTTATCAGAAGCCTCTAATACTCAACAAGCAACAGTACAAGATGCTATTTTATTATCTCAAGTTAATTTAGCAGAAGCAGATATTCAAACTAAATTAAGAGTTGAAAACGCTAAAGGTTTTTTAGCTATGGATATGGCTAATTTATCTAATAAGCAACAAGCTGTAATGGTAGAATCACAACAAGAACAACAAAGAATGTTAAGCAATCAGTCTGCTGTAAATGCATCAAAACAATTTAATGCGACTAGTGAAAATCAAACTAATCAATTTATGTCAAGCCTTAAAGATTCTATTTCAAAATTTAATGCTCAACAGACAAACGCATCAGAACAGTTTAATGCTTCTCAGAATAACGCAGCAGAAGCTAGGTTTAGACAAAGAACAGCAGACGCTGATAAATTTAATGTACAAATAGCAGCAAGTGTAGACCAGTTTAATGAACAAAACTCTTTTGCAAGAGAACAATTTAACGCACAAAACTCTTTAGTGATTGACCAAAGCAATGCACAGTGGAGAAGAGATATAAACAAAATTGATACAGCAGCACAAAATGCAATGAATGCTAGAAATTCACAAAATCAATTTGCTATGTCACAGTCAGCACAGTCACAACTGTGGCAAGAAATGCGTGATGAATTTGATTACATTTGGAAGTCTTCAGAAAACGCAGCGAATAGAGAAACTAACATTGTTGTAGCAGGTATTGGTGGAGACCATAGTGCTTTAAAAAATAATGATGCTATGAGCAAACTAACAAAATTAATACAATTATTTGGAGATAGTTAAAAATGAAGAAATTTTTTAAAAAAGCTTTTAAAAAACTTAAGAAAATAGTTAAGCCTATTGGCAAAGCACTTAAGACGGGTTTAGGTTCTGTATCAAAAGCTTTAGGACCAGTTGGTACATTAGCTTTAAGTTTAATGCTTCCGGGTATAGGTGCAGCGTTTGCAGGTTTTACAGCAACAGCAGCAGCAACTGGTGGTATTATGGGTACTGTTATGCAAGGTATAGCAGCAGCAGGAAATGCGGTTGGTACTGTTTATTCTACTGTAAGTTCTATGGTTTCAGGTGTTGTTAAAGCTATTCCGGGTGTTGGTGATGCTTATACTAAGCTTGCTAATTTTACAGCACAAACAATGGACAAAGGAAGAATGGCATTAGGTTTGCCTACATCAGGTACAACTACTGCAGCAGGAACTGTAGCTTCAAATAATAAAGCTGTAACAGATGATAATTTAAAATTTGTAGATACTAATGCAATTCAAAAAGAAGCAACTTCTTTGTTACAGTCTGACGTGAAACAAGATACGTTTGATGTAAATTATAATTTACCAGAAACAAAATTTGATACTAATGTAAATGTAGATTATCAAACTCCAAGTGAAAGACTAGGTATAGAAGAAAGGATTGACAGAGTTGACGTAACTGCTAAACAATCTTCTTACTCAGATAAGAATTTTAATGAAAAAATAAATAAACTAACTCAAACAGATTTTGACGTAATGGGAATAAAGACACAAGATGAAATACCTTTTACTCAGAAAGAAATGGATAGAATAAATAATTTTGTTTTAGATGATTCAACACCATCAGTTGTTGAACAAATAGATAGTAGTGGTACTGGTGGTACTGGTGGTACTGATAGTGCTGTTGATACATCTACAAGACCTAGATATACAGTAGCAAAACCTACAATGAAAGCACAAAGTGGAGTAGATTTTATAAATTCTCAAGACTCAACTGAATTTGTAGATGTTTATCAAGATATGGAAGTATATCAAGAATCAGTAGGAGAGTCTTATGTAGACAGAATGCGAGGAACTAAACTTCAAGTTAGAAGAGATTCTTTAACAGATGACCAGTTTAAATTTTATCAAAATAGAAATAATGAATTTAATTATTTTAATAATCAAGCAGATAAAGTTATTGCAGATGCTACTATTACTACAACAGATGCGACTGGTAAAATTACATCTTCTGAAATAAATCCTGAATATACAGACTTTAATAAAAGTATGGTAGGAGTTAAACGAGGTGCAGCTCTAGCAGCATCAGCAGAAGGTTTGGCTACTGTTGCATCAACTCCAGAAGAGGCGTATGGGGGAGGCTTGGCAGCAACTCCAGTTTTAGAAACAGACATTACAGGAGCAACTGACTACTCTCAAGCTTACGCAAGTTCATTTCAAGGAGCAGGGTATGTTGGTCCAAATGATTTTAACAGTTATACAAACGCAGGTTATTATGGTGGTGACCCTTTTTCTATAGCTCAATACAATCGTAGAGTAGCAACCCCACAAGCAAACATCCGCATAGGAGGATAAGATGGCAGAGGCAAATCAAAATCAAGCATTAAGCGACAAAGACGTAGAGTTTTTAGAAAAAAGAACTGGACCAATTCCCGGACAATCTCTTACTAACGATACTGATTCTAAGTATGCTTGGGAGCAACCTGCTCAGTTTACAAATAGAAGAGAAGCAGAAGTTTATATCTTAGAAGAGTTAACTGAACCTGAAGCTTTTATAGCTGTAACAGATGTGCTAGGTGATGATATACCTATTGATATTGTTACAAGAACTTATTTGTTTAATGGCTATAGCAAAGGTTTATGGGACGCAGATTTAATGTTATTACTTACTGAGTCTGTTGCTTTTATTTTAATGGCTCTTGCAGAAAAAGTAGATATTGACTATGAACTTTATGTTGGAGATAAAGCAGAAAGTGGTGGTGAGCCTGAAGAACAAGAAAAAGTTTTTAATGCAGCAAATGCAAGCATGAAAAAATCTATTCAGAAAATTCAAATGGGTAATTTAAAAGCTCCTGATTCTATAGGTAAAGATATTGAAAAAAAATTAGAAGAGATTCCTGATGAAACAATAACTCAAGCAAAAAGTTTATTGAGTAAAGACGAACCACAAGAAAAAGAAGAAGAAACAAATAGCTTACTAGGAGCATCATAACATGGCTAACAATCCGTACACAAAAGATATAACTAAATCTTCGGCATATCGACAGGCAACAAATCAAAACCAAGACAAACTGGGTCAAGTTTTAGAAGGTGCTGTACAAATTAAAAAAGCATTTAATAATAAAGTTGAAAGTAATATTCAAGCTTTAGCAGAATCTAAAGTAATTGAAATACAAAAAAAGAAATTAATGCTTAAAGGTCTTAATGGTGTAAGCAATATTCAAAATGATATACGAGATAATTATAATAATAATGTAGCTGCTTGGTCAAGAGACTATGCTCAGAAAGAATTACGAAGTGAAACTATTTCTAAATATGGACTTGAAGAATCTGAAACAAATAAAATAACTTTAAATCATCCTAATGCAGCGTATGGAAAATGGTTAAATAAAAGAGCACAAAAAATAGAAAACAACTATACTGACCTAGTAAACCAATTAGATAGTGTTGGGTTGCCTTATAAAGATTTAGAAGAAGGGTCAACTTTTATTGATGAAGTATACCAAAGTGCCTTTAATAGTTTAAATAGAAATAACAAATTTAATATTATTAATTCTGTTGGTTCATTATTTAAAGGACATGGGTTAGGTAATAAAGGTGCTGCTGAATTAAAATCAGAATTTGATGCTAACATTGCTAATAGTTCTATTTCTAAATTAGAATCAATTAATACTACTTTTAAAGCTTTGTATGCTACTAACTCTGAACTTGGTAAAGATTATGAAACAGTTATTGAAAACGCAGACATAAGACAAAATGTAACAACTAAATTTAGTGAAATTAAAAAAGAACAAAGGTATGATAAAAAAACTGGTAAAACTACAGAGTTTAAATTTCAAGAAGTTACTCACAGTTATGTTGATAAAGATGGAAATCCACGTACAACTTCTTCGTTAGTAGATGTTACAGGTAAAGGTGCTGCTATTGATGTTACTACACCTCAAACTTTTGCTTCTAATTCAATATATTTAAGAATGCTTGAACAAGATGGGCATGAACAATATCTTAGTTTACTTACACAACTAGAACCTTATCAAGCTTTTATGGCAGTAAGAAGAGACCATGGTAAATCTTTTACTCAGTTAGAATCGGAAGCTTTACGTAAAGAATTAACTCCAGATATTATGACTAGTTGGCAAGGAATTCAAGATTCTTATACAGTTACTAATACTTTAACAGGTCAACAATCATATCGTATAGATATTCAAGATTATAAAAATGGTAAAGGTCCTAAACCTACAGATTTTTATAACAACATGGCTGAATATTCTAAAGATGTAATAGGTATTTCATTAGGTGTTTCACCTATGAATAAAGATTTTATATTCTCTGATGGAAAAACTGTTGCAGTTGTTTCTGGTTTATCCGACTCACCAGAATGGAAAGCGTTTACATCTAATAGTGGACAAATACAAGAAATTAAAGACGAAATAGGTATGGGAAAAGAAGAAGAAGAAGAATATCTTAAAGATTTTGAAGCCGGCATTTATGCTAATGTAGACAAAGACGGCAATTACTTTCCTCAAGAAAACGAAGATTTACTACGACAAACATACGATAGTAAAAGAAGAGTTTTGTTAGAGCCTGCAGCTTTAGAAGCGATGGGATTAGAAACTTCAATGTTCCCACGTGGGGTTAGAGTAGGCTACAATGTTAAAACTAAAACTTTAGCGTTCCAATCTGTTTCTGATGATTTTGTTTTTCAAGTTCAACAAGAAGAAGAAGACCCAACTGAACAAAGAACTAAAGGGGGTATACTTACACAAGGTATTCAAGCTTTAAACGATATTCCTTATCTTGGAGCAGGCACAGAGTTTTTATTTGGTGACGATTTTAATTGGACAGACGTAGTTGTTTTTGTTCCTGTTGGAACAGGTTTAGCTATTGGAACTAAAGTACTTTTTGGAGCAGGTCAAAAAGTAACGCAAGCTGCTATTCAAAAATCAACCGAAACTATTGGCAGAAAAATGGTACAAAAAGGCTACGACCCATTTAAAGCTAATGCTAAGTTTGGTACATTAAGTAGTTCAGGAACAAGTGTTGAATTAAAAAGCATAGGTTCTGATTTACTTAAAACAGGATTTGACCCAATTAAAAAAGGAACAGCTTTTATTATAGGTACAGATGCCAAAGGAAGAACTTATAGAATTGGTGGGACTGCTGCTTTATCAACTGCTGAATATGTTACAACTCCAGACGAAGAAGAAGAATAAAAATAAAAACATATTATGTCTTATCAAGAATGGAACGAAAAATGGAAAACAGCAAACCAAAATCCGGGGCTACCTAAAAAAACACCTTCTTCTTTTGAACCTTTAAAAGGTCGAGAGGCTTCATTAAAGTACGCTATGAAAATGGGTATGACAGACTCTATCCGTGGTGTTAAACAAATGTATGGTAATATAACCAACAACGAGGAGTTGTTAGAAACTTTAAAATCTAAAGATGAAAAACTTAAAAGAATTTTAGAGCATCCTAAATATGGTAGTGATGCGTTAAAATATTACTTAGGTTCTGCTGTAGCTCTCGACCCTGTAGGATGGATACCTTTTGTAGGTTGGGGAAAGAAAGCTGACACACTTGGTAAAGCTACTCGATACGGAGTAGGCATGGGTGCTGCTTATAGTGGAATGTCTTATGTAGGAGAAGGAGAAAGTAGACTACTTAATACTGCAACAGGAGCTACTCTTGGTGGTACACTTGGTTATGGTGCAGCTAAAATAGGCAAAGCAGTTTCTAAAGCTTTAGGTAAAGATACAAACTTTGCTCCATCAATAACAGAAAGAGAACAAACAAATTTAGAAGACAGAGCATTGTTAGCTCGTATGGATAAAACTCCTACGCCTGATGAAATGGATATAGCCATAAATAAAACTATTAATGACTTGCGTGATGAAAAGCCTGATGATATGTTAAAACCTATTAAATCTTTTTATAAAGAAAATGGTGGGGATAAACTATGGGATGTAGCAGTTCAAAATTGGGGTACAGGATTAGTAGGTGCTGCTGCCGGTTTAGGTGGATATAGTGCTTTTGATGACCCTGAATCTACTGAAGCTCAAAAAATAACAGCAGGTTTATTATTAATGTTGGGTGGTGGTTTGGCTACTAAAGCTATTGGTAAAATTGGTATTAATACTGAAGATACTGTATCAACTTTAATGTCTAAAGGTATTGTAGATAACTATGGTTTACCTAAACAATATACAGAATTAGTTAAGAAAAGTTTTGGAGATGTTAATGCATTGTCTCATCGTTTTATTGAAATAGTTAGAAAAACACAAACACTTACACCAGAAGAAAATAAACAACTTTGGGGTATGATGTCAGGAGAACTAGATAATATTCCTGACTTAGTAGGTTTTAGTAAAGAAGGTAGAGCTATTGTAAAAGAAACTGGACAAGCTATGGTTGATGCCGGTTTGTTATCAGAAAAAGTATTTCAAAAAAATGCAGATACTTATTTGCACAGAAGTTACATGAAACATATTATGGACTCTGATGGTAACCCTGAAGTCTATCAAGCAGCTAGAGAAATGAAAATCATTGGTGACGAATTAAAACCAAGAGGTGCTCCTAATGAAAAAATTGTTACTATTAAAGCGTATAAAAATAGTTTAAATCCAGAAAGTAAAAACTTTGGAAGATACACAGAATACGAAAAACAACCTGTGATTGCTATGGTATCTGAAAATGTTTACAATAAAAAGTTAGAAAAATTAGCTAAGAAAAAGAATTTTAAATTAGAAGACTACAGGCTTAATAAAACAATTACAGATATTAGAGATTGGAAAGTTATATCACAAGACGATGGTACTGTGTTTTTAGAAAGTACTAAAAAAATAAATTTAAGACGCGACTATAATAAAGAAGAACGTGTTGCTATGGGAGAAATAGAAAACGCTTCTTTCGCTATAGCAGAAACAGGCAGACTTATGACTAATGATTTAGCAGTTTTTAAACTGTACGAAAATCTTGCTAAAGCTCCTGATTTGTCTATGTCTAAAATTTCTTTTGAAGCTCAAGTGTCTTCTGGAAAAATACGAGAAGATGATTGGATAAGAGTTGCTGATGATTCTATAGCAGGACCAGTTGCTAAAGTAGATGGAGAACCTATTAAAAGATATGGTAAACTAGCAGGACAATATGTACCTAAAGAAGTCTACAAAGATTTAACTAAAATTAATAAATTAAAAACTGACGATAGTAAATTATTAAATGGATATCTAGCAACTAATAGGCTTTGGAAAAAAACTAAAACTGCTTGGAATCCAGTTGTCCATGTAAACAATACAGTTTCTAATGTTATTCTTTATGACTTAGCAGATGCTAATTACAAATTTATGGCTAGAGGTTTTGACGAACTTCGTAAAGGAATGGAAGGAGCTTCAGATGCAGACCTTTACAAACTAGCTCAATCTTATGGTGTCTTTGATGTAGACATGGTAAGTAAAGAATTAAACAAAGAAGTAAGCGACACATTAACTAAAACTTTACAAGGTTTATCAGACGATTTAAATCCTGAAATAGTTAACGCTCAAAAATATTCAATAGATACTTTTAAACAACTAGCTGCTAAAGGTTACAACATGACAGCAGGTAAACTTGAAAGTCTTTATCAGTCTGAAGATGCTGCGTTTCGTATGGGTTTATTTATGGATAGAATTTCTAAAGGGATGAGTCCTGCTGAAGCTGCTGCTGATGCTAAAAAATGGTTTATAGACTATGATATTAATGCTCCATTAATTAATTTAATGAGACGTGGACCAACTCCATTTTTATCTTATACATATAGAGTAGTTCCTTTACTTGCAGAAGCAGCTATTAGAAGACCTTGGAAGTTTGCAAAGTGGTCTACTGGTGCTTACATGTTAAATGAAGCAGGTAAAAAATACGGAGCAGGAGACGAAGAACAAGAAAGAGTTTTGATGAGAGACTCAATGAAAGAAAAATTATTTGGTATTCCTTTTTTACCTAGTACAACAATTAAAACTCCTTTTTCATCAGAGCGTCCTGATTATAAAGGTGACGATATTCCTTTGTATCTAGATTTAAAAAGATTTATTCCGGGTGGTGATGTCTTTTCTTTAGGAGAAAAAAGTTTAGGTGTTCCTATTCCATTTACAGATAGGTCTATTAAAATACCAAGTACACTAGCTCCTAGTTTTGGAGCAGTTGGAGAAGTTTTTATACCTTTAATGACAGGTGTTGACCCTTTTACCTTACAAAAACTAGATGGGTTAGGTATGGGTAATGACGATAAAGTTAAGATGCAACACATACTAAGTAGGTTAACTCCTAACATTCCAACTACTGCTTTTACGCATCCTCTTTTTGGGAATACTGATAATTGGTATCCGTTTAGTAAATCGTTTGGTTCTAAAAAAATAAGCAAAGCTTTTAGACAAGCTGAGATTGGAGCATCTTCAAAATTTGGCACAGACTTTACACCTTTTGAAGCTATTATGAGTACGTTTGGTTTTAAATTACAACCCGTAGAATTTTCTAAACTAATTGGAATTAAGAACGCAGAGTTTTCTAGAGGTTATGCAAGTTCTAAAAAGAAAATATATCAACTTGGTAAACAAATTAGAGAAGGTTCTATTTCTAAAGAAGAAGGACAACGACAGGCAAATATAGTTTATGAAAGATTAAACAGTCTTCAAAGAAAATATAAAGCTACTCAAGATAAATTAAAAAGAGTTCAAAATTATTTAGGTGGTTCTATTAGACAAGGTTATTCTGTTGGTGGTTCGGTTGATATACCATTAGAACAAGAATTAAAAACTTTACAATTACAAGCTGAAAGTAGTCAAGCTCTTACTTTGAGTAAGGAAGATTTATACAACGAAACATTAAACGATGTTAAAACTAACAGACAAGCAGTAAATGTAGGTGGAGCTATTAAAAAAGTTATAAAACTTTATCATGGTTCAGGAGTTAAATTTGATAAATTTGATAAAAGTAAATCTATTATGGGTTTAATGGGCAAAGGAATATACTTTACACCCGACAAAAAAATAGCGTCTCGTTACACAGATACATCAGAAAAAAATATTAAGAAGATGTATGGTAAAAAATACAGAGACCAAGTTTTAAAAGCTAAGAAAGGACAGGTAGACAAACATCTTTACGAAGTTGAAGCTTCTTTATCTGACAATGAAATTTTATTAGTTAATCCTTTATCAAAACAAAACAAAGAAGTTCAAGATAAAGTAAAAACTTTAATGAATGATTACAATGTAAATGTTGATATTAAATCTAAAGGATTTGCTAGACTTTTATTAGAACAATTAGGTGATAATGGTGCTGACATACTACCTATGTATGGTATTAAAGCTATTAAAAAAGACCTTACAAAAGACTCTGCTTTAAAAGGAAAAATGTTAGGTGGTGATATTGAATATTCTATTTTAGATGATAGTGTTTTAGAAATTAAAAAACGTACAGGTTTTGTTACAGGTGGTATTATATCAACAGACCCTGCTGATGTCAAGAAATATAATAGTGAAGAAAGTTATAATGAAGGAGCAGGACCACAATTTAAAAAACCATTTACACCTGAAGCTCCTGTTATTAATGCAGCACCTGTTGCAGTAGAAGAAAAACCTACTATAAAAAAAGTACAAGTAAAAAAAGAACCTGCTATAGAAACACAGGTTACAGAAAATATAAAACAATCTGAACTAGAACAACCTGTTTCTCTTTTAAAAGCTAATATAAATACTGAAGAAAAAACTATACCTGTACTTTCTAAAGTACAACAAGAAATTACAATAATTAATGCACGTATTAATCAACATAAAATAGATGAACCTGATTTCTATTTTGAAAAACGAAGAAATATTAGAAACAATAATCCAATGAATTTAATTATTAGTAAGGACGATTGGTTAGGTTTAATACCTGCAGAAGAAAGAACAGATTCTACTTTTGCAGAGTTTAAAAATATTTCTGAAGGATTACGTGCCGGTATATTAAACACTCACAAAAAATATGAAGATGGTAGAGCTAATACAATAGACGAAATGATATCAATTCTTTCTCCTAAAATAGGAGACCTAGAAGAGTTTAATCATATGGGAGAAGAAAACCCTAACAACGATAGTTTTAAAAATCAAGTAGCTTTAGCATTAGGAGTAGGTATTAATGATGAAATTAACTTTGAAAATAAAGAAGTTATGTATAATTTTGCTAAAGCAGTTACAAAATTTGAAGGAAACAACTATGAATTACCTGACGCTTTAGTTCGTGATGCTGTTAATAAAGCTTTTGAATATCGAAATATAAAATAATCCTTGACAACCTTTGTTAATTTTCCTATAATAGACTTATGTTACTTTATCTTGAATCAGATTTAGATAGTGCTTGGCACATGGATTGTAAATTAAAAACTAAACAAGACAATCCTTGGATGGAGCGTGAAAAGTTTAGATATATTTATGAAGAGTTAGTTGAGTTCCATATTAAGAAAGCAATTACAAACCATGAAATAGATGACAATATTCCTGATTGGATTAGAGAAGCAGTAGAAAGTACATTAGAAGAATTTGAAATTACAATAGATTAAATATGAAGATAGGTAAATTATTAAAAAGTGTTGTAGGCACAGTAGCTCCTACGTTAGGTACTGCTTTAGGTGGACCTATGGGTGGCATGGCAGCCAAGATGATAGCAGATGTGTTAGGTGTTCCTAACAATTCAAAGTCTATTGAAAAGGCTATGGCTGAAGCTACACCAGAGCAGATGCTTGAACTTAAAAAAGTTGAACAAGACTTTGAAGTTAAAATGAAAGAGCTTGAAGTAGATGTGTTTGCGTTAGAAACAGCAGACATACAAGATGCAAGAGGAAAGTTTAGTAAAGACTGGACTGCTCGTATCATAGGAGTTCTTGTTGTTGGTGGGTTTATGGGTTACATATTTCTTGTAACTTTACAGCCTCCAGAACAGAACTCAGAAGCATTAATAAACCTAGTACTAGGTTACTTAGGTGGATTAGCAAGTGCTATTATAAGTTTTTATTTTGGGGCATCACAAAAACAAGATAATGAATAAGGAAAAAACATTAAAAGATATAATCAAAAACGGAAGATGGAACTGGTACGGAGTAGAAGAAGAACAAGCAGAAGAAACCATGTTAAATAATTGCTATAAAGGATTGTTTTGGGACATGGACACAATGGAGTTCCTTAGATGGAACGAATTAAAAAAGGAAGGAAAATTAACTGAGAGCGAAAGCACAGAGTAGCATCTGCGTTGTATGTATTGTTGGTTGGGTATATTTAGTTGGTATGGGATACAACTACTTTTATTAACCACTACTTAAACTAGAAAAGCAAAACCCTAACGAAAGCTATTGTTAGCTTTACGGGGAAATTGCACTTTAAAATTGGAGAGTTATGAAAAAATTATTAGGCACAATAGTTTTAGGTTTATTAAGCATGTCTGCATTTACTGTAGAACAAACGGGTACAGGGTGTGCTAATGGTACACAATATTGTGAGAACAATACGTTAGATACTACTAACGAAACCACCACAACTAATACCAATACAAATAATAATACTAATAATAATACCAATACAAATAATAATACAAACGTCAATACGAATACAAATAATAATACAAATGTAAACAGCAATACTAACGCCAATACAAATGTAAATAATAATACGAGTACTAATAGCAACACCAATGCCAATACAAATGTAAACAGTAATACGTCTGATGCAACTTCTAACAACACAAACTCTAATACAAATGTTAATAGTTCTACTAGTAACAACAACTCGACAGTCAATCAAACTGTAAACAATACAAGTAGCAATACAAATAATAATAACTCCGTATCCTCAAATACAAACAGCAACACCAATACAAATAACTCTACCTCCGATTCCAATGTCAAGACTGATAACAAGAATAATAATACCAATAACAACAATTCTGTATCTGATAACACTAATAGAAATATTAACCAGTCTAGCTCTACTCAAACTATAAATCAAAACGTAACTACAAAAGCTCCTCCTGCTAGTGCTATTGCACCAAGCATCATGAGTTACTCGCAAGACCTCTGTACTGTTGGACGTTCCGGAGCTTATCAAGGACAAGTCTTTGGCTTCTCTACAGGTGGTACAGTTACTGATGAAAACTGCGAGCGTTTAAAACTTTCCAAGTATCTATATGATACAGGCATGAAGGTTGCTAGTGTATCTATCCTATGTCAAGACTCAAGAGTTTTTCAAGCTATGGAAATGGCAGGAACTCCGTGTCCTTGGATGGGTAAAGTTGGTAAGGAAGCATCTCTAGGTTGGGAAGATAACAAAGAAGAAAGACCTGACTTTGAAAGAGTAAAAAATAAATATGTAAAGTCTTGTAAGCGTACAAGAAACTCTAACGGAAAGAAAAAATCAAAAAATACTTGTGTTAAAGAATTTCTTAATAGCTAGTCTTTTCTGCCTAGCATCAACAGTTCAGTCTTCGTATGGTTACCAAGACAATCAAAACCTTATAGACTTAACAGGTGTATCAGGTACTACTAATCTCGGAGTTTCTGATGATGGAGTATCAGGTGCATTCAACATAGGCTTTACGTTTGATTACTACGGGCAAGAATTTACACAAGCAAGAGTAGCCACCAATGGTTGCTTACATTTTAAAACTAGTGGGGTTTTCTGTAGCGACTTTACCCCCGACCCTATATCAGGACAACACACCTACACTATGTATCCTTTTTGGACAGACCTTATAAGGGACAATGGGTCTTCGGTACTTGCTAAAAGCTACTCAGACAAGACAGTTTTTGGGTGGTATGATATGCGAGAGTATAACAGAAGTGGCTCAGACAATAGCTTTGAAGTTATCTTGTGGGGTAACGATACATTTGAGTTTAGATACGGAGAACTAGACATTATTAATCATGATGTCTTAATAGGGGATATAGGTTCAGGTACAGGTCAATCTTATCAGTACCTTTTTCACGACAAGTGTGGTACAGGTACGACTAATTCAGGTACATGTGTTACAGATACTTGGAATGATTCGTCCAGTAATACTTTGTTGGAAAATGGTGGTTCTTTGTCTAGTGTAGATATAGACTGTAGTGACCCCCTTAATAATTCAAGTTGTTCAGGTTATGCTTCTGCATACTTGAGCCAAGAGTGTGGCTTAACGCAACTGTACAGCGAAGAATGTCCTGACTATTGGGAGTCTTATGAAGATTTACAATGCGATGAGAACCCACAGTATGCTCCATCGTGTCCAAGTTACAGACAGGAAGACAGCCTTGCATACTATAGTGAAGAAGAAGACTACGGCTATACCGAAGAAGACATGTGGTATGACGAGGAGTTTGACGAGTGGTTAGACCCTAACGACCCTTGCTATGAGAACAGGTGTGAAGGATATACGGACGCAGACTGGTATGAATTAGATACGGAACAGTTTGGTCAGGAGCAGGTAGACGAATGGTTCGGAACGGATATAGCTTTTGGGGATGATGGTATGGTAGACTTTGAATCTACACCCATGACTTCCTACGAAGACTTAGATGTCTTAATGGATGTTTGGGATACAGAACAAGAACACTATGAGATGGCTACGTATGACATGCTACCTATGGACACAACTGTAATGGCACATGAATTAATAATAAGAGAGGAAATAGAAAATGAAATTGTATATGAAGAAACTGAAAGAGAAGTCTTTGAAACTATGGAAGAACTTGAAGAGTGGTTTGAAGAAGAAACGCTTGAAGCTGAAGAAAGTATTGAAGAAATACTGGCAGTTGTTAACGAAGAAATTGAAGAGTCTGTTCGTGAAGAAACCCGTGAAGAGGAAGTACACGAAGAAAACGAAAGTGTAGTTGAAGAATTGTTTGCGGAGGAAGACGAGAGTAGACCCGATGACGAACGTAAAAGTTCTGTCCGAGTGTCTGCTTTAGACATCATAGCCGGTACAATTAGAACAGCTTCTAATAGTGTTAGTTCCTCTAGTTACACAAGTACTAGTTCAAATAGTTTAAGTTCCTCTACTGGCTCTTATGGAGCTTCTAGTGGTACTTCTGGTGGTGGGGTAAGTACTTCTAATTCCCCTAGTATGTCTGCACAAATATCTTCTGCCAACATCCAGACTAATCAAGTTTTATCAATGAGTGTTGGAGGAAGTTCTTCTGTTGGAGGTTCATCCTCGTTTAGTATTACACCGATGCCAACACTTGACGATTCTCCACAGGTTATGATGGCTGATGTTCAAGTACAAGACATGCAAGGTGAGATTAATACAGCAGTTTCAGGAGTCATGACAGCCTCTGAAGCTGACCAAGTAGCTGATAAGATAATTGCTAACAATATCAAAGAGCAACAGGAAGAAGCTGAACAAGAACAAGAAGATACAGGTGAGTACGGAGACAGGTCAACGCTTGTTGCCTACATAGGATACGTTGCAGGCTTTAATAGTTATAGAGATGCACAGATACCTCAACAAGAAACGTGGTATGAACCTCGTGCAATTTATTTAGGTGTGACTATTGATGATAACACACAGGCTTTTTACGGATTAGCAGGTGCTAGTCTTAACACGTTAGGTAGCATGATAAGTATGCAACCAAATTTATAGGAGATATTATGGAATGGTTTGAAAATAAAACAACACAGATAATAGCATTGGTAGGTATCGTTGGTACTCTAGCAGGCTTTGGGTATACAGGAGCTGAGTACGTGAACAGATTAGAAAGTCTTGAAGGTGCAATAGGTGGGATAAGCGATACAGAGGATGCTCAAAAAATTATAGAAGAAAGGTTCGTGGCTATCGAAACGTCAGTAACATACTTAGAAAAACAAATAGATGGAATTGTAATACCCGACAACAGTTCTGATATTGTTTCTCTTAAGACATCGGTAGCCACACTTAATGCTGATGTAGCTACGCTTAAGTCTGATAACAAGAACCCTTTAGCTAATTAAATTTTAGTGTTAAGGGCACTTACTTCTGCTTCTAAATCATTGTGTATAGAAAGAATTTTTTGTTTAGTCTCTCTTAGAATTGTTTCTACAACTTTAAGTTCATAATTTTTAAACAACTTCTTAGCATCCCCAACGGGGAGACTAGACGTTTCTGTTATTAACTTACCTTTTCCATCAAACAATACTTTAAAAGAAATGATGTTAGCTTCCTTGGCTTTCATTATTTATCTCCGTAAAGTTAACTAAATCCTGCTTGCCACGAAGTCCTGCTTTCATGTAAGATGTTGCACGACCTTCAAAGAAATTCTGGTGTTCAACACCCATCACTTCATCAATCCAACCTAAAGGATTCTCTCGTTGGTCATAATTCGTTTTAAGCCCTAGCTGTAGTAAGCGTCTATCAGCAATGTACCTATTGTAAGCATACATATCTTTCTTTGTAAGACCTTGTATGTCTCCCATATCAAACACTAAGTCTAAAAACTTATCTTCATGCTCTACCATTTCTCTGCATATTTGATATATCTCTGACTTAAAATCATCTGTCCAGATTTCTATGTTCTCTTGTATAAATTCTCTAAAGAGTTTAGTCATAGCTTCAACGTGCATTGACTCGTCACGAATACTATAAGTTACTATCTGTCCCATGCCTTTCATCTTACCAAAGCGAGGGAAGTTTAATAGGATTGCAAAACTACTGAAGAGTTGCAAGCCTTCTGTAAAAGCTGAATAGACTGCTAAAGTTTTAGCAATACTTCTTTTATCTTTTATAGTAGGTTTAAAATCTGTAACGTACTTATGTTTGTTAGCCATCTCTTCGTACTCCGCAAAAGCTTTGTACTCTACGTCTGGTAATCCAACTGTATCTAATAACAAACTGTAAGCGTGTTGATGTATTGATTCCATGTTGGCAAACGAACCCATCATCATACGTGCTTCTGGTTTCTTAAAGATACGCATGTACTTGTCAATGTACCCTGCACCTACATCAACATCAGACTGTGTAAACAATCTAAATATCTGTGTAAGTAAATTCTTTTCTACGGGTGATAACTCCTGCCAATCTTTAACGTCTGTGTGCAGGGGTATAGACTCTGGCATCCAATGCATTTGATTCTGTAATACGTAGTAATCAAACATCCAAGGATGGTCAAAGGGTTTGTAATAGTTTCTGGTACTTAATAGGCTCATGTTGTTCTCCTTAACCTTCACAGGCTATGCAATCCACTTCATCTAATTTGATTCGTGGTATTTTAATGTTTACGTTCTCGGCATCCCTTGCGGATTCAGACCTAAAGTAATATAAAGACTTTAGTTTGTGCATGGCATACCAATGAACATCGTTTAGGTACTGTAAATAATCATCGTGAACTTCCTGTGGCTCTGTGGCTTTAGGAGAAACAAAGAATAAATTTACACTTTGACTCTGACAAACATACTTCTGTCTCATGTGAGCATGTTCGACAATCCAAATTTGATTTAACTCGTCTGCTGTTTTAAATATTTCTTTTTCTTTATCTGTAAAGATATCCATGTCTTGTATAGAACCTTTCTTAGCAGTTATCTCTTTCCAAATGTCAGTTTTGTTTCCTTTCTTTTTAGATATAATTTTATCTAAGTATTTATTTTTAACTTGGTACGAACCTGATAAAGTTTTGTGTGTAAATATGTTCGCACGATATGGTTCAATGCTAGGGGAAGTGCCACCACATATAATAGAACTACTGGCATTAGGAGCAACAGCCAAAAGATGAGCGTTACGGAGACCTGTACCATTAATGTCAGGAGCTTCACCACGATTTTCTGCAAGAATTTTACTCGCAGCCACGGACTTAGTTTTAATGTGGTTAAAAGCTTTGTTATTAAACCCTGTTGCAAAGATGCCTTCAAACGGGAAGTTATTTTTTTGTAGATAAGCGTGGAAGCCCATTGCTCCCAAGCCAAGTGACCTCTCTCTATAAGCCGAGAAGCTAGACTTAGTAAAGCCTTCTTTACCTTCTCGTATGTGGTTCTTAAATCTTTTAAAGTTTGCATTGTAATCTCCTAATTCTGTTGTGTCTATTGCGTTGTCAATAAAATGTTGAACAACATTGTCTAGCATATTAATTAAATCTGATATAAAATTTTCATCCTCTGACCAAGTATCATAGTGTTCTAAATTAACACTAGACAAACAACAAACTGCTGTTCTTTCTTCGTTGGTTGGTAAAGTTATTTCAGAACATAAGTTACTTTGTTTAATACTTAATCCTAATGCCTTCTGTTCTTTTGGTAGAGATTCATTACAGGTATCTATATTAATCATATAAGGTTCTCCTGTCTCTGCCCTAGTGTTTAAAATCTGCCACCATAAATCTCTAGCACTTATAGTTTTAACAGCTTCTCCCGTCTTAGGGTCTATCAATCTCCAATCAGAATCTTCTTGTACTGCCTGTAAAAATTCGTTAGTTAAGTTAACTCCGTTGTGTATGTTCAAACACTTTCTATTTATATCTCCACCTGATTCTTTTCTGATGTTTATAAACTCTTCTATTTCGGGATGGTCTATGTCCATGTAAGATGCATAGCTACCTCGTCTTGTGACTCCTTGATTGAACGCTAACATCTGGGAGTCAACTACTTTCATGAATGGTATTGAACCAGTAGAACGACTATTGTTAGCAGTAGCGATGCCATTACTTCTAATATCTCCCCAATATCCACCAATACCTCCACCTGAACTTGCGAGCCATATGT
>Ga0209337_1000913_pt1 | contig 23283 bp, 19 predicted proteins | sample LinPmetageLP53_FD_184044 | JGI IMG/M metagenome (GOLD analysis project Ga0209337, IMG submission 184044) | Marine viral communities from the Pacific Ocean - LP-53 (SPAdes) (version 2) | ecosystem: Environmental > Aquatic > Marine > Oceanic | place: Pacific Ocean | collected 2010-02-08 | reverse complement strand
TGATAAGTTGCCCCTAATCCATCTAGTGCTATATTTGCCATTTTTTATTTATTTTATTTATTTATATTTATTTTAATTTTGCTGCTAGAGCATTGAAGAAATTTTCTTCTTTGTTTTCTACTTTGTTTTCTACTACTGAAGGGTCTCCATCAGTAGAAATTTCAGTACCCTTTGCATCTGCTTTGCTTAATAAAGCATTTAATCTTACTATTTCTTCAGTCAGAGTTTCTTTTTCTCCTTCTAAATCTGCAGTTTGATTGTTTAGCTCAGTAACTTTAGCTTCAAAACTTGTAAGTTTCTCAGAAACCTCTTCGTTATCAACCATCATTACCTCTACCTCTTTAACATCCTCAGTTTCAGACTTATTGCTAGATTTTACTTTAGCAATAATTTCTTCAACTTTAGCGTTAAACCAACTTTTCAATTCTTCGGTCATTTTTTTACTTTTTAAATTAACACTTAGTTTAGTTTGAATTTCCTTGTCTGTTATGTTTTTAAACTTAGAAACGTCATATTTGGCTGCTACTTTTATAGCATCCGAGATAGAGTCAACAAAACCTAAATTAAAAGCCTCATCAGCACTTAACCAAGTTTCTTCGTCCATCATTTCTTGTACCTTATTATAAGGTAATCTTGTTTTTTTCATGTAAATATCAGCAATCTCTCCACTAATTTTCTCTAATAGGGCTGCAGTTTTCCTCATCTCATTAGCCTCTCCCATTGCACCACCCCAAGCGTTGTGTATCATAAACAAAGAATTTTCAGCCATTATAACTTCATCTCCTGCTAATGCAATTACACTTCCCATGCTTGCAGCTATACCCTCTATATATATAGTAGTTTTTGCTGTTCTTTTTCTTATAACATTATAAATAGCCATTCCTTCAAAAACATCACCACCTATACAATTTATATGAAGATTTATTGGAACATCTTTGTAGGCTTTTATTTCTTCAATAAAGCCTTGAGCTGTTATCCCATACGCACCTATTTCATCAAATATATATATGTCAGCAACTTCGTTAGAAGACTCTGCTTTAATGCTGTACCAATTTTTATTCATAAACACAAAAATATTTTTATGTTATGACAAAGTTACGCAGTTTCAGGAATAAAATTTAGATAAGGATATTTTTAGTAACAACCTCTTTGTTTCTTTCTTTGTAAACTATGCTTTGAGCTTGTCTTTCGGATATGTCATATTTAATAGATAAATCCATAAAAGTATATGTTCTGTTGCCTTCGTTAGTTCTTAACATACAATCAAAGTCATATATTATCATATAGTTTCTCAATCTTTTAGGCTCTACAATTCCTCTTTCAATAAGATGTCTTAAAATGTCTTTAATAGTGGGTTCGTGCCAACGCTTTATAATTTCTTTTTCTACTATATCTATATATTCAAAAACAACATCTATTTTATTTTGTCTTCTAGCCATATTATAGTTGTGGATTCCAATATTTATTTACATTTTCCCAAAACATAGTAACAGCCTCTCTACAGCCTATACAACCCATTCTTTGTTTAACTTGAGGAAAATGAACGTGCCATTCTTTAAATAAAAAAGTTAAATCATCAGGACTATATTTACCATGAGAGTTCATATAAATTCTGTTATTAACAACAGCATTAGCAATTTCTCTCTTTTTATCTTCTGATATTTTATTAGCGATTATTTCTACACTCATTCTTCCCATTTATTTAAAGGGCAAACACCAAAATATTCTTTTGTAAGGCTTGCTTTTGCATTTATAAAACAAGTGCATTTACCACATCTTGCTCCCTTACTCCATCTAGGATACCTTAACATTGCAAAGTTTCTATAAAAATCGCACTTTTTACAAGTATCTAACCTATCTTGCTTTACTTTTTTATTAACAAACATGTGTTCATATTTTAAAATGTTGCCTCTGCCTCTATTACTCCTACTGTATTTTGACTTGTTGTAATGTCAGACTCTACTACAACTACTTTGTTATTACGATTCATTGCTCCCATCATATTTTGTTGTCCAATAGCATTAAATTGTGAAGAAGCAAAAGAAGGCATATTCATTAATCCACCATCAGCAAACTTAACACCTCCTCCTGCAGAGTTCATAGCTGAAAGCTGACCTTTAAACATAGATGTACTTCTTTTGTTTATTACAGCTTCTCCTCCTTCTAGCTCTACTACTCTCCCTCCTACAGCAAATTTCTCTCCTCCTTGTGCGTGTGATTTTCCATTTACCATTCCTCCATTAGCAAACTTCTTACCACCCTCTACAATTCCTCCTTCTTCAAATTTACTCATAATTTTTGAAAGAACTGCCAATGTAGCTAAAACTGCAATTATATTAAAAGGAAAAGGAAGTTTAGTTTGACCTGCAGCTCCTGAAGCTACTTTTGGAATTATACTAGCAGTTTCAACAACTGTATTAGCAGTAGTAGCTACAGTATTAACACCTGTAGCAGTAGCTTCAGTTAAACTTGATTTAGCTGCAAATAGTGAAGCTATACCTCCTTTTGTTTTTGCTATTGTTTGTAGATTAGTTTGTAGAGTTAAAAAAGCTTCTATAATAGATGCAGCTTGCGATATTTTTATTCCCGCCTCTTTTACTTTGTTTAACTTTTCATTATCTCCTGCTAATGATTGTAATGCACCACCAATACCACTCATAGCTCCCGCTTGTTCTTTAATCTCCCTTATTGTTTGTTCGTGTAATGCAAGATTATTAGCTGCTATTTGAGAATTAATATCTAATAGTTTATCTTTATATTCATTATGTATTCTTGCTTTTTCTTGTAATAAAACAGCTTCAGCTTCTAATTCTTCTCTACGCCCTGTCTCTGTAAGCTTACCATTAACGGAGTGTTCTAATTTAATTAAATCTAACTTTTTTTGATAAGCTTCTTGGGCTATTTTTAATTCTTCTTTTTGATTATCTTTTCTTATTTGCATTTCAAGAGATAATAGTTTAGAATTTAATTCGGCTAATCTTTTTTTGTTAGTTACATTATCTTTTAATAAAGCTAACTCTTTTTCTAATAACATCTTTTTTGCATCTAAAACTAGCCTTGCATATTCTTCTTGTTCAATAGCTCCATTAATTAAATTATTTTTTATATTGTTTAAAGTTTCTTTAGTTATCGTACCCCAATCAAAAATATTTTTTGATATTATATCAGTTTTTTTATTAAATTTATTAAACAAAGTCATTATGTCTCCTCCTGCTAAATCATTAAAAGCTTTTATTACTAATTGAGTATTTTTATCTGTACTTGATAAGGCTTCATTCAAATCTTCTAAGGTATCAAATCCTGAACTTTCTAGAATTTTGCCGGTTTCAATAGCCGAAGCCCTTAATGCAGAATTTGCATCCATTATTTCTAGAGCATTTTGTTGATACATTCCTATTTGTTCTTGTATAACACTCCCAAAAGGAAACAAATCATTAACTTCACTAGGCTCTACTCCAAATTCATCTGCGATTTTAGCTAAGGTAATAGTAGCATTAGCAGCGTCTTCACTAATTTTTTCTATTTGTTTATTAAACCCTTTGACTAAAGCTTGTTCAGTCATTTTTTTTGTTAATAGTCCTATTGCAGTAGTAACATCATCTATACTTGATTTTTCTGTTAACAATGAAATATTAGTATCTTTTATATCTTCATTTAAAACTCTAGTGTGAATAGAGGCTTGACCTTTTAATTTATTATATATTTTTTGATTGACATTGGTATCTTCTAATAAATTACCTTCTTTATCTATCATAGAATTCATCAATTTTTTAACTCTGATTAATTCTTTTGTAGTGATTGTTATTTTTTCAATAGGAATTATTGAATCATAATAATCATCTGTTAATTTTTCAACTAAACCCCCCTCTTTTTCTAATTCTTCATTTGTTTTCATTAACCAAGGTACTAATTCTGACAACCCAACTATTAACAATCCTATACCTGTAGAACTCCATAAGGATTGAATCGCTAGTTTTAATGATTTAAATGAAAGAGTTAATCCTGCATTCATAGCAGTCATTTTAGCTGCTGTAGTTTTATAAATATTAGATGTTATAATTAATTGTTTTAACCCACCTCCTACAGCAAAAACCACCAACTTATATATTCCAAACCATTTTGCTAACTTGGTAATACCTTTTACTAGCGTAGAAATAGTTTTGCCATTTTTAGCTATAAAATTAAAAAAGGTAGCTAAATTTTCTACAGCACTTTGCATTCCTTCTGCAAAACCCTTCATAACAGAAATAGAAACCCCCTCTAATGCAGATTTTAATTTTAAAAATGCACCCTGCATAGTATCTCCAACTATATCAGCCATTCTAGCTCCCTCTCCATTAGCGGCTAACAATGAATCTCTTAACTTTAAAGTTCCATCTGCAGTTGTAAGCATCTGTTCAAAAGCTGCTGCTTGTCTTAAATCAACTACTTCCATTACGTCTGCCATACTTCCCCCTTCTGCTACAAATTTTTTCATAGCGGGAACTAAATCATCTAAACTATGTATTGTTCTTCCAAACCTCATAGAAAGTTCTGACGTAGGGTCTTGCATTTTAAGTAATATATTTCTTAAAGATGTACCCGCAATAGAAGCCTCTATACCTGAATCAGTAAGCTTAGACATTATTGCTGCAGTATCTTCAATAGAAAAACCTGCTGCTTTTGCAATAGGAGCAACTTTCGTCATGGATGTTTGCCACTTTTCTATACTCATAGCAGAACTTGCAAACGATACAGCCATAACATCTACTACTCTTTCTGTTTCTGAAGCGTCTAAACCAAACCCCCTTACTGCTGCACCTGCAACCGTTGCTGCTCTAGCTAAATCTGTTCCTGTAGCTGTTGCTAAGTCAAGAGTAGCTTTTTGTGCGTCTAAAATTTCATTTGCAGTAAAACCTAATTTGGAATAATTTAATTGTAACTCTCCTACTTGAGCAGCAGTAAAAAATGTTGTCCTACCTAATTCTTCTGCCGAAAGGGTTAATTTTTTAAACTCTTTATCAGTAGCTCCTGAAACTGCTTTTACTTTAGCCATAACAAACTCAAACTCTGAAAATGTACTTACTACACTTGAAACAACTCTACTAACCATTCTAAAAGCAGTAACTATAATTCCAATAGCAGCAGCTCCTTTTACAAATTGTTTTGCCATCCCATTAGATGACTTAGTAACTTTTTTAGATTCACTATTAGAAGTATTCATTGCTTTATTTAAACCTCTAAGCTCTTTAGAATTTTCTTTTATTGCTTTTGCCCTAACTTTGTATGCTTTTGCGTTTTTGTGAGATTGAAATTCCCCTGACTTAGAACGCGCTTCTTGTTTTTTTTGTTCTTTTCTTAAACTTTTTAGTTCTTTTTTTAAATCAGCAATTTTTTTGATGTCTTTAATTACTACTCTTATGGCTGCTTCTTTTGTCATATTTTTTATATTTTAACCTCTATTGCACTATTTGATAATCCTGAAGCTATTTCAGCTTCTATTGTCTCTACTAAATCTTTTTCAATATTACTAATAACATCAGATTCATTTACTGATGAAAAAGCAAAATCAATAAATTTTAATCTTCTTGGAGCAACTAAAAGACCCCCCTCAGTCGGATATTGCCCTCTTAGTTCTTCAGACACATGAATACTAAATCTTCTTAAAGCATCAGCATCTCCAATGTCTATACCTTTTTGCATAGCCCATCTCTCTATTTTTTCAGGAGAAACACTCACACCCATTGATGCACCATCATTTACTGTCCACATATAAGAAGAACTTGAAACTATTTCTAAATACAAACTACCAAAACTCTCAGTAATTTTAGACTTAAAAGAATCCCTTAAACTAGCAGTAGCAATATGTCTTTGATATTTTAATTCATTTTGCAGGGCTACTATATATTTGTTACCCAGAGACCTTAAACCTTTTGTTAATTTTTTTAAGTTTGTCATTTAGTCTTCTATTATTCCTTGATTATCTCTTCTTAAAACAGTATGAGAATTTCCAAACCTATCATTAGCCACAATATTTACTAAATACTCAATACCACCAATAGTTACTGTCATATATACTTCTAACCCACTTGTAGAAGGAACTCCTGAATCACTTATTTGATTATTTCTATTTGGCATATTATATTTTTTTTACCAACCTTGATTTGGGTCGTATGTTTGCGCTCCTCTTGGATTCCAATCTCCGTCAAATTGATTTAAATTAGGATTTGTTGGCACAGGAACACCTGTGTCTATCCATTCTACTAGCTCTACTTTAGTAGTAACACTTTTTTGAGGCATATAGTCTATAACTCTGTTTATTCTCCAATAAGCGCCATCTATATATACTAGTTTTTTTAAATCTAAATTAGCAATATCAGATATAGACAAATTAACTTGTATTGTTCTTATTCTAGGGTTATTTAACATCATCTGAATCATATTTTTATAAAATCTTTCATATAATCCTATTCCTATTGTTGAAGGAGTAGTATAAGTTCCTTCTGTAGAAATGGATTCAACATAATCTTTTACCCATACATTACCATAAGTCAACACAATAGCAGTAGAATCATCTCTGTTTATAGAAGTAGCTTGAGGATAAATATTAGATAAAGCTCCACTTGTACCATATCCTGCATGAACAGTTTGATTGCTATTTGCTATTATTGCTTGAGTGTTTGAATTCCAAATTTGAACAGTAGCTCTTTTAGGCGTATTAGTTACAGAGCCATTCCATTGAGCATTAGGAGAATATCTTTTCCAATTTAAAAGCCTAGGCATAAACCCATAACCCTTAACAGGTCTTTCCCAATCATTTTGACTTGTTGTACCTCCTGATTCTTTTTCTTGCCATAAGGCAGCAATATAAGGAGGGTCTACTGCATTTACAGAAGAATCTCTATCTTTAACAGATATAGTTCCCGCAAAGAAAGGGTTTTCAAAAGTAGTTGTTCCTCTTTCAAATTCATCAGAAAAACTTTCATAATAAGGATAGTTGTCTAATATGTTTTCAAAATAATTAATACCTCTTTGCTCTACATTTAAATCTTTACTATCTGATTTATATTTAAAAATTAAATCTCTTTTAAAAGATTGTTTAGCCCAATTATCTACATAATCTGTATCTCTATCAATTTTATAAGTCCAATCTATTGCTTCGCTTAATGGGCTATAAAAATCATTAAAAGGCTCTATATTTACTGTTTTAGAAACTTCGTTAGTTTGAAACTGTAAATTAAAAGCGTGTGTAACTCCTTTAATAAAATCTATTTGCTTATAGTCTTTATTTATTACATCTTTAATATTATATGTCTGTCCATATTGAGCGTGTAGAGGGTCTATAGAAATACTAATATTTCCTGCTGCATTTCTTCCACTACTAATATTTGTAGAAGCAAATAAATACCAATCCCCAATTAATGTACTTCCACTATTAACAGGAATTGAAGTCTTACCTCTTACTCTAAATCTAAATTTTACAGTATCTCCTTTATTAAGCCATAGCGAAGTTTCAGAATCAGGTAAAGCAGTAGTGCTTTCTAAATTTAAACCACCATTACCACTTCCTACATTAAAAGCATCATCAATCATACCTTCAGAGCCTCCGTATGAATGATAATAAGTTCCCCCTACTGTTTTAACTAATATATCTATTCTTGCATTTTTAATTATATATTGAAGGTTAATGTTGTTACCTCCTGTGTTTGAAAAAGTAGATAGATGAACACACATATTATTTATGTTTATAATATATTTTCCATATTCAGAAACAATAAATTTTTTATGGTCTGTAAAACCATAATTAGTATCTACAGGGTTTCCTTGACCATTTAAAAATAAATTAAATCCTGCGGCTGCACCATAACCTGTATTTCCATCAAGGCTTATATCCATTGAAATAATATCAGCATTTGAATTACTAACAGGCTGTGTGTGATTATCTAAAAAAATTAATCTGCTTGAGTTTTGGTCTGCAGGGTTAGTATTCCAATAAAGTTGTAATGAATAATATTCGTATCTATCATCAGCATTATTATATTTAAAATTAGGAAGTGCAAATAATAATTTTTTAAATGTTTCGCTTTCTATAAAAGTAGAATTTATAGTATATCCTGCTTGAGTAAATATTTCTTTAAAAATATCATATATCCAAATACAAGGTCTCCAATCACAGCTAGGCATAGGGTTTCCAAAAGAAAAACTATTATACGTTCCATTATAAGCCACGCTATTAGATGATACATTTAAAAATGTGAAATCTCTAAAATAAGTAAAATAAGTGTCTAATAACTGAATAGTAAAATCGTCTCCGTCAGGGTTAAAGTCTCCATAGGTAGTGATGGGGTAAACTAAAGGGGTAGTTGACGCAGTTGTGCTAGACCTTGTTTTATATTCAGCATCATCATTATCCCAAGTAGAAACTATACTTTGTTTATTTATTTGTAAATTTACACCTGTTCCGTTTGTTCCATCAGGAGGCAATCCATCTGTAGTTTTTCCGTTCAAATAATCCCAACCAATGCCTAAGGTGTCATCATCAGAACCATCATATCCTAAATTTTTTAATAAAGAATCTCCTATAATAGAAGTCCAACCAATATTGTCTCCATAAAAAACACAAGAATAATATTCAGGTTTTTTATTAACTCCTACAGATGATAATTGAAGATAACCTTCTACAGAAAATAAATTATTAAAAATTATTCTACAAGGTTTTTTATTTAATAAATTGTTTTGAGAGTAGCTATTTGCTATGTATATGTTTTTGTATAATAAGTTATTATTTTTTGTAGCAGGAAGTTTAAATGTTTTACTAAAAGTTCCTTTTCTTGCGTCAAGTTCTTTTATATCAGCAATAGAAAAAGTCAATGCTAAAGGAAATTCAGAATGACTAGAAACATCTAAAGATCCTACAACGCTTTTGTTCCAATCTATATTGCCTCCATCATAAAAATAATCTAATAACTCTATATCAACTACATTCATTAGTTTCTTTGTGTTTGTACTTTATGAGCCAAAGTATATTCTATATTAAACTTAACTAATCCTGAATCTTGATTTAAGGTTTCTACTTCGGAGTTATTTATTATAACAGGGATATAGCCCTTTGTAGAAGGTCTTTGATATGGATTATCTGTATTATTTCTTTTAGTAGCGTCTGTGTCCATTTCAATCCATACATTTGGAGATGTCATTATTTCTTGAAGCCAATCAGCAGTTTCCCTATTTAAAGGCTCTGTAAATACACTATTATTTCTGTTTGCATTTACATTTAAAACCTGTCTACCTCCTTTATATAAATCTCCCCCTCTCATTGTGTTAGAAATATAATTGCTAGGGTCGTGCAAAGTTTCTGTTGTGGCATTTGTGTATTGATTTTGAAGCCAAGTTCTGTCCGCACTTTTAATTTCTACTGTACTTTTATCCACAGATAATCCTTCAGCTACATTTCTTTTAGCAGTATAGCTATCTACCCCTCCCGCTCTATTTAACCAATGAAATCTTACAAACCCAAAAGGTGTATTAGCAGTTTCTCTATCTATGTTAAAATACCTGTATTCTGTTGCTCTAAGCGTTGCAGGACTTTCTTGTACCGAAATACTATATATAGAGCCTGTAAAGGCGCTTTGAGAAAGAAAACCAAAATTAACATTTGAATCAGTTTCAGTAAAAGTACCCGTATAAAGCTTTCTACCTACTGTAGTAATACTAAAAGCTAAATCTTGACTACCAAATGTTTGGATAACTAAATGACCACTTGTAAGCTCTACATCTGCAGTAAAAGTATATGTTTTTCCTGATGTAGTACCTATATTCTGATAAACATAAGAAGTAGCACTTGTTGCTGTCATAGCTTGAGTTGTCGTATTTATAGCCCAACCATTAGTTCCTGAATTTGTCCAATTACTATTAGTAGCAAAATTACCATTAGTAACCACATTATCTTCAGCAGTTGTATATCGTAAAGACGCTTTATAGTATTTTGTTGAAGAATCTATTTGATTAATTAAAGCATTACCTGCATTATCTTGTGCAAACAAATTAATATATGCAGGAGAAACATTTTGTGCGCATAAAACAGATTGTTCTTGTTTAAATACAAATAAATTGTTTCTTACTTCAGTTGTTAGATTTGAATTAAAATCTGAAAGATAACATTCATTTTGTGCAACCCCAACACTTGAATATGTAGTTATTTTAATTCTAGCTTTACTTGCATAATTAGAGTTATAGGAGCTATTAAATAATTTATATTGATACCAATATAACCACTCTGCCTCCTCATCTGTTCTTACATTTTTAGCAAAAGGAAAAAGTGAAGCGCCTGATTGAACTGTTTTGTTAGGACAAAAACTCATAAACCCCCTAGGATTAGCAGTATTTGCACTATATTCTCTAATTAAAAATTTTGACCAATAATAAGGGTTGTCTAATTCATATTGTGCTAATGAATTTATAACACATATTTTGTTAAATTGCAAAGGGTTTTGAGTAACTTTTTCTATAGTACCATTTGCAATAATAACCTCAGGAGTAGCATAAACGCATATATGTCTAAAAGCGCCATTAGGAGAAACATTATAATTGCTAATTGAGCTTGTAACATTATCTTGTTTTGTTGTTCCGCCATTCATACCTCCATAAATAGAACTTTGCCAAGTACCTTTTTTTATAGGTACTAAACTATAAGAAAGAACATCTTGACAAATTGAAGATATATCTACAGTAAATCTTTGATTGTTTAAAGCAGGAGCGCCCGCAATATAACTTTGATTTGCTATATCTCTAGTTTTTTTAATTGAAGCAGTTAAAGTCCAATTATTTATGTCAGAAGGAGGCGGGGAAATTGTGGTAGTATATACATCAAATATTACATTTATTATATCTCCTCTCTCAGTATCAGTATTAAATCTAGTTTTACTTGGAGCTTGGTTATCTTTTAAACCATTCCACATTAGCTGAAACCTTAAATTTGAATTTGCACTTATTAAATTATTACCCCTTCTAGTACGAGACATTTCATATAGTTGACTTCCTGTATAGTCTAAAGGTTGTATTCCTGCAAATATTGAGCCTTTGTATTTTGCCATATTTAATAAATATTATATTTTTTGTTTAAATAACTTTTTATTTGTCCTGCGCTATAATTAGCTAAAGAAGAATTATAAATAATAACCTCTTGCATACTTCCTTTTAAGTAATTATAATAATCAGCAGGAACAGGAGGAGCAGATGCAGCCTGTCCTGTAGAACCTATTTTAAATGGAGCAGCACTAAAAGTATGAGTGTTATCATAATTTGCTACTTGTACAGAATCAGTAGCAGCATTATTATATTCTAAATACAATCTTTTGTTCTCAAGTTTTACCATAGCTATATGATAATTAGAAGTTTTATAAGAAGCAGATAATGTTACTGTTCCTGAATTACCACTTGCATCAGAAAAAGAAGCAGTAAGCTGATTGCCATCACTACCTACAGATAATAAAGACTGCCCATTAGAATAATAAAAATACCTGCTTGTTTCTGTAGCAGATATATCTACTTTAGCTACAAAAAACATTGTAAACTCAGTTCCTATTGTACTGTTACTATTAGAAGTGAAAAAGTCTGTAGTTCCATTAAAAGCAATTCTTGTTTTATCATTTGCGCCATCATAAGTATATCTTAAACCTTGTTTTGAGGAGTTAGCTTGAGAAACATTCATAGGGCTACTAGGGTCTGTTGATAAATCATTCCAAGAAGAAACTTTTTTAGTAGGTATGCTAAAAGTTAATTCACTATCGGCTTTATACCAACTATTTAAACCTGCCAAATCACTTGGGTAAGATGATTGAGGTCTAAAACATTTACTAAAAACTCTCCAAGTAAAAGTCATTCTAATTTGCATTAATTGGTCATTAGCAACTTCTTTTACTCTTTCTATCTCTACACTTTCTCCTTCTAAAAATCCTGTTACAATACCATCTTGATAGTTTTTTAAAAACATATCTAACCATTCATTAGATAAGTCTTGTAGATTATCCCATCTTTGGTCTAAATTTACATTAGCTTGTGCTGTTCTATTATATAAATCAGAAAAAAATATCTCAAATGTATATTCTTCCCAACCATTATTTAAAGATACTTCAGGGAAAACCGAAGTGGGAGGCGTAATTAAAATTGATGGGTACTGAGTATTGTGATTGTCATTAAATTCATCTGTATATCCAAAGAACTTATCCCCATAAGTCCATTTGTTTTTCATTACAGTTACTATGTCATTTAATCTAATTATAGCCATTATGTTATTTTGTTAGGATTATGTATTTTTTCTTGCACTTTAGATTCGTATTGGTTTTTAGCAGTTATCCAACTTAAATAATTTAAAACTTTATATAGGTTTGTTTCTTTTACACTATCAACTCCATTTAAACCTTCTATTTTAAAAACACCTTTTTCAGAAATAGAATACAAGCTGTTTAACCAACCAAATGGTTTTACATATATATCATATAGTTTTTGAGTCTTAACTATCATGCTACCTTGACTGCTATCTCCGAATATATACTTGAAAGTTTCAATAATTTTACTTTTTGCTGAGTCAAAAAAAAAGCGAACTCCCATATTGTGTCCATTTTTAATTCTTTAAATCTTTCTGTTTTTTCAGGTATTATATCGTCATCATATTTTTCATCAATTCTTCTACATAATATAGCCATTTGCTCAGGTAATACATCAAATTTACCATGTTTCATTGATTCTATATACATATCAAGTTGAGTTGATTCAATGTAATCCCCATAGGTATTTTGTTTTAAATAATCAGAAGGAAAATAATATGTTTCTCCTTCAAGTTCAAAAGACTTTTTCCCTTTGGGCTTATATTCCTCTATTAATTCCTCTATAATTGACACAACTTGATTTACACTATCAATACTAACTAAAGACATATCTTCTTTACTCAACCCTGTCATATAGCCAAATAAATCTTTATTAAGTTGTATAGACTGAAACTCCTCTAATTTTTTATTAGCAAAATCCATATAATCTTCAGGATGATTTTCTTCTTGCTCACCTCCTTTAGAATTTTTTATTAAAGTGGCTGTATCAAAATGTTTTTTTATAATTGTTACTATTCCGCACCAATATCTTAAAGTCATATCTTTCCATTCTGTAGGTATTATAACTTCATCAGTTTTTCCACTACGATTAAGGCTTATAGTTATACTCATATATTTTTATTCTGATAATTTCGCAATTATAATGATTTATTTTATACTATACTAGAAGTTTTTGGAAATCCAAGTAACTTTAAGAAAAATATAATATTTTAGAATGATTCCACATATTTTTATTAATAGCCATTACTAGACAATCTACCATGTCATCATGTTTTGCTGAAGGAAATTTTATTAACTGCTGTAAAAATTCTTCGTTCCAATCTCCTTTTAACAAGCTTACCCTTCCTGTCTCTAAAGAAGCACTAATATCTTGAACTCTAGCTACCTTATCTTTAGATGGTGGCTTGTCTTCTCTAACATTTAATCCTGTTTCTTTCTTTAAAGTTTGAACAATAGACTTTCCTGATGCTTTAGGCTCTACATATACCCTGCTTCTGTTGGTGTATCCATTTTTAGCCACCCATTGAGGTATAAATTTAACTAATTCAGGAAATTCTTTATAAACATTAACACAATCTATTATTTGCCACTTGTTATCTTTATATGTATAAGCCAATAATGCTGAGGGGTCATTCTTTTCGTTTGCAGTATATGCAGGGTCTATGACAAAATCTACTACTGTTTGTTCTGTAGTGTGTTTGTATTGGTCTATTTTAAACCAATCTGAGCGTATCATTCCTGAATTCAATGGCGTAGGAGTCTGCATAAGCTGTCCTGCGTACCCATAGCTTCCTAGAGCCTGCTTGTAGTCATCTAATATATCTCTGCTAAACCTATCTGACCAAAATAATCCATTTTCATCATAATTGTCTTTTAATGCCTTAGGCTTTAAATCATCTGATAATTCTGCAGGAATACATATATGTTTATATTTTAATCTGCTATTACCATTACTTAAAAGGAATCCACTTAAATCGTTATCATGTATTCTCTGCATAATAATAATTCTAACTCCTGTTAATGGATTATTTAAACGAGAATAGAAAGTTGTTCTATACCATTCGTTTGCATTTTCTCTTTCTATTTCTGAAGCTGCGTGTTGAGGTGATACAGGGTCATCTACTAATAAAAAATCACCCCCCTGCCCTGTTACCGTACCCCCAACTGATGTCGCCCTTCTTACTCCTAGAAAATTATTCTCGTATCTTGCCTTTAAGTTTTGGTCTTTTTTGATATGAAAAATATCAGACCACCTATCTTTAAACCACTCAGAATTAATTATATCTCTACTTCTTGTTGCGTGTTCAATAGATAAGTCTGCTGAGTATGAGGCAGTTATAAATCTAAACTTAGGATTCTTAATCCAAGCCCATACAGGAAACATAACAGTTACTAAAAGTGATTTTGTAGAACGAAAAGGAATGTTAATTACTATATCCTTTGTCTTAGGTTTGTTTGCAATTATTCTTTCGGCTTCTTTTTGTAAAATATCGCATAGATATTTGTGATGCCAATTAGTAGAAAGCTCAATAGAAGGTTCAACAATGTGCCAAGCTTGTTTAAAGAATTCGTAAAATGAAAGTTCGCATAATTTTTTTTCTAATGCAAATTTTAAAACATCATCAGTTGTTTTCAATTTGAGCAAGTTTTGTTCTTAAATCTTCAATGCTTACATTATCATTAAGTTCAATCTTGACTTTCTTGGTTGTGTTATCATTTATTTCAGAGGAAGAAAGTTTAGGAACTGTATAATTAAGCAATTTAGATATTGCATTAATATAAGCTTCAGGGTTTTCAGTAAATAGTGCGTCTAATGCCATTCTTATTTTTGTTGAGTGTCCTTCTAACGCCCAAGTTAATGCATTTCTGCTAATTTCTGTAGTTTTTCTTACTATTTTTGTTCCTTTTTTTCTTCCTTCAGTAGAAATCTCCCCCCCATTAGGAAAATATTTTTTTACTCTATCCTTATAAGGATTAAGCTTATTTATGTTTTTTTCTTGTAATTTTTTTCTTTTTTCTTCTGACATTATAATTTCTTTATTGAATTTGTAAGTTTATTAATATACTCATCAAGCTCATCATCTAATAAAGAATTAGTCAGCGCATCATAAGTTTCTTCTTCTATTTTTGCGTCATAAGTAAACAATATACTCATTTCTTCTCCATCTCTCTCTACATTTACTTCTAATTCTCCTGTAGAATGTAACTTCTCCATCATATCTGTTGTGAAATTAAAATGATAATCGTGGTCATCATCTCCGTAATACCTTCTTTTTTTATTTGACTCGTCTAAATTATAATCAGCATTAGCAGTTTCACATTCAGAAATAGAAGCATATTGGCACTTGCCACTTTCTCCCCATCTCCATAATCCGTTTTCACATTTAATACAAGGCATATTATTCTTGTTCAGGTGTCCAAGCAGCAGTATGTACTATTGCTAATATCTCCTCGTGAGTATATTGGTCTAATCCATCTAAGAAAGAAGGAGTATCTCCTTCAAATTTAGCAATAAATAATGTACCATCTACTGACTTTCTAACAGTTTCTGCTGAATCTTCTACTATTTGTGAGAAGTCGCATACAGGGTTTCCCTCTGCATCTACTTCAGCTAATAATGTTGTTAGTGGTGTTGTATATATCATAATTTTATTTTTATGCAGGGTTATTTGGTGTATCTAAGACTATATCTCCTGCTACCATATTAGTCATTGTTCCGTAATTGTTTTCTGTGAATAAATCTATTGTTACAGGTAATCCTGTTGTTGGTGCATACGTTTCTGCTTGTGTTTGTTCTTCAAATTGCGCACCCCAAAAAGAAGCAGTAACTAAAGTTGATGAACTTGAAAGTAACCATATTTGCATTTCAGTACAACCACTAGGTGCAGTTACAGACCTTGTTATTTTTGACCATTCAGTTCCTTGAATTTGACTTGTATAGTCGTAATATTCTATATTAGCACCATTACTATTATCATAAAATCTACCTAGCAACCCTGTTCCATTTTCTAATTTTATGTAAAAACTCATAGTGTATCTTTGTCCTGCTACAACTGTAACTGTTGTCTTTAAATCTAAACCTGTATTATTAAACACAACTTTATCTGCGTTTTGTGTTCCATCAGGAGATACAGTTGCGTTAGGCGTTATAGTTCCATTAACTAAAGTCCATTGTGAAATATCTTCACTATAAGGTACTAAGTTAGTAGTTGTTGCTTTTCTTACTGCTGCTATACTATCTGACTTTATGTATGCAGTAGCTTGTGATTGTACTTCTAATTGAGCGCCCCATATATATATAGAACCTGTACCATCTCCTGTGTAAACTGATGTTGAATTAGAAAGAGCAATATTCCACCAATAATAAGGATTACCTCCTCCAGAAGTTGATGTAACAGACAATCTTAACCAATCATTATTATAAGCTTCAATAGATGCTGTTATGCCTGTAGATAAATTATGTGTAGTTTTATTAACTAAATCAAAATAAGCATATCTATCTGAAGACCCATTGTTATTAGTTAAAAAAGACATAAATTGTTTATTATTTTTTTTAACAAAAATAGTAGCAGTTATAATATCATTTGCAGTTGCACTATAGGATTGATATAATCCATGTAAATTATTTGCAGTAGTATCAAGAAGATTGTCTGCATTTTGCGTTCCATCAGGACTTGTTACAGCATTAATAGAAATAGTTGAAGCACTTTTAGTCCAAGCTGCATTTGAAAAATCTTCTGAATACGTTATAAAATTAGTAGTAGGTATATGTGCAAGATTAGGACTTGTTTGGTCTTGAATACAAGGAAACTTATCTAATATACCATCTCCCATTCTCCAATAGTTTCTAATCTTAGTTAGTGGATATTGGTTAGTGATATTACCCTCTACCATATTAGTCATAGTTGCAGGATTGCCTTGTACTTCTTTAACAGATACGCTTGATATTGTTGCAGACATAATATCACTGCCATTTCTTTTTATTTCCAACCTTACATTACTTGCAACGAAATTCCCTTGATAATTCCCTGAACTTGTTATTAACCTACTAAGAGAAGAACCTGAAAATATAGATACTCCATTTGTTACTGAAGCTACATCTATATTATACGAATAAACTTTACCTACTGTTAAAAAATTTTGATAAATACCTGCATAGCTACCATCAGGACTTGTTATAGTAGCTTCTCCATTAGATATTGTTGATTGTACTTTTGTCCAATCACTATCTGTAGCAAAATCTCCATTAGTAACTTTTTCTGCACTTAGAGTAGGATTAGTTTGGTCATAGATAACAGGGTACTCATCATTAGTACCATCTCCCATCTTCCAATATCCCTGTAATCCTGTGTTTACTTCTGCTAAAGTTACACTATTGATTTTTATACTATCAGGTGTGCTACCACTTTGTGATTGTAATAAAAATATATCATCTGTAGTTGAAACGTTTTTACCTGTTATAGTATGTGTACCTGTAGAAGTTATACTCCCTACTGTACTATATCCATCTCCACCACCACCTAACATTACAGTTAAACCACCTGCCGTAATTTCTATATCAATAACAATATTATATGTTTTGTTTAATTCTACAATAGCATCAATATACAAATTGTTACCTGCACCTGTTCCTGTTAATACTGCTTGGTTGTTAGTTATATCCCAACCTGCTTTTTGCCACTCACTTGTATCGGTAAAGTTTGTGTTTTGAATAAGATTAGCATAAGGACTACCATTCTCAATATCAGTTGATGTTTGGTTTGTCATTATTGCAGGGTTACCATTTACTTGTTTTACTGATATATTGCTTACACTTCCTACAAAACCACTAGAAAAAAATAAAAAATCTCCACCTGCACCTATTCCATATAATGTATAAGTTCCATTTGCACTTCTATATGTTGTAGGCGATACATTACTAACTGCTATACTACCACTAGAATAATTAGATATAGTAAATGTAATTTTAAAGGTTTTTCCTGAAACAAAAATACCACCTGATTGTGATAATGGACTACTACCTGATGAAGCTATTGTTATATTAGCAACCCCACTTGATATTGTTGTTCCTGTTCCCCTTGTCCAAGCAGCATTAGGGTCTGCACAAGCAAAATCTCCACAATTAATTAACTCACTACCTAAAGTAGCATTTGTTTGGTCAAAAATAACAGGATAAGTATCTAGTGTACCACTACCCATTCTCCAATAACCTACTAAGTTAGATGAAGAAGAATAAGCTGCTTGATTAGTCGTTAAGTCAATAGGTAAGCCATGATTGTATAAAGAAGATACTTCATCAGCAGTTAGTGTAGAGTTCCAAAGTCCTACTTGGCTCATTTGACCATCTAAAAAATCTTCTAAATTAAATCTTTTACCTATTGATAAATATTCAATTATATTTAAAGTTATTCCTGTTACTACTAAATGATGCCATTCATTTAAAGCCATATTAACATCTCCTGCTACACCATTTACATAAATTGTACCTGAAGATATTGAAGCATCTAAATTAACACCTGAAAAAAAGACATAACCTGTACCACCACCACCTCTAACATCCATTAAAAATTGTGAGGATGAACTTAATCTTTTATACCAAAATGACAATGAACCTGTCATACTACCAAGTGTGCTATTAGCAATTAAATAGTCATCAGTACCATCAAAATCAACTACCTTAGTATTAAATACTGTAGGGTTACCTGACTGATAGTCGTTTCTATTTACAAGTAGATTAGTAGGCATACCTTGATTGTATAGTGATGCTACTTCTAATGATGTTAATGCTCTGTTATATGCACCTACTTCTGTCATTTTACCATTCAAATATGAATACCCATCTGCATCTCCAAAAGACCAATTACCTGTGTTATCTACATTTGTAGCTGATGTGCTTGATATACTTGTTGTTGATTTTAATACTCCATTTATAAAAATTAATAAATTAGAACTTCTATCAATAGAATATGCAATATGTGTCCATTTGTTTAAATGAGGAGTTAATAAAACATTTGTTCCTGTACCTGTAAAATTCCAAGCATAAGCACCACCTACCCTTCCTTGTGTAGAAAGTTGGTTTGCACCATTAGTATTAAATATAACTCTATTACTGTTATCTTCAAATTTAGATGCAAAAGTAACATTATTAGCACTATCTAAATTAACCCAAAAAGATAAACTAAAATCATCTACACCTAAATTAATAAAACTACCTAATTGTAAAGTATCATCTACACCATCAAACTCCATACTATTAGTAGAAGTGATTAAAGGATTAGCTGACTGATAAGCACCTGCATTAAGCATAAGGTTTGTAGCATCACTCTTTAGTTCTTGTACTACTATGTTGTCTAAAGTTCCTGAAAAACTACCACCATTATTTAAAAAACCTATTGTTCCATTAGTGTTTGAAGCAGTTACTATATTAGCATTATAAGTACCAACAGGCACAGAAATACCTGCTGTATTAGTACCCATATACAAATTTAACCCAGAACCTGTTACAACACAAGAAACCCTATAAGTTCTGTTGCCTATTAATCCAATAGGAGCTTCTAAAAGTGAAGTTGAACCTGTTGTAAATATAGCTTCTGTGCCATTTGTACTCCAAGAACTACCAAATGTCCAATGCTGCCCTACTTCTTTGATTGATGCAGATTTTATATATATTTTTTGATTAGAACCAGATGCACTAAATAATCTATGTATAAATAAATCATTAGTTCCTGTTCCTTGATAATAAAAAGTAAATTCTTGATATGAAGTGGTTAAACTAACTTCACCAATAGAACTTACAGTTACAGCACCTTGTGATTCTATTATTTCAGCATCAAAACTCGCAGTAGCTTTCATATTTACTACTATTTTGTAGCTTGTTCCATTAGTAAATACATTTTCTTGATACACCCCTACATTACTATTGCTGCCATCTATATTTAAAACTGCGCCTTCTTCAAAAGTAACTGTAGATGTTCCACTTGTATATGTTTCCCAATCTTGCCCAACCTCTTTTAATGTAAAACCACTAATTTGAGTATCTGTAAAAGAATTTGGTGCATAAAAACCTATATAAGCATAATTAGATGGTGCTGTAAAATATATTTCATTTGAACCTAATGATATACTTGACAACACAACTGTTGCACTTGTTAAATTTGTATTTGTAGAAGTTCTTATTTGACAAGTTATTGCTTGTGAAGATGTAAATTGTAATTTATAAGTTTTACCACTTGTAATTGTTAATGCTGAATAATTATTATTACCACTCCCTGAAGAAACCATTTGTGTAATATCCGAACCACTTGAAGCAAAAGATGAAAAATCATTATTTGTCCAAGAAGTTACTAACTCTGAACCTACCTCACTAAAATCTCCATTACTTACTTCTTCATTTCCTATCTGAGCAAAGTTACCATTAGCTACTCTGTTTGGAGAGTAATATGTATTATACATACGAGTAATCTCGGCTTGTGTGAGTTCTCTATCGTAAACTGCAAACTCATCTATCTTTCCTTCAAAGTAATTACCACCTGATTGTTTGTCACCACCAATATTTAAGGATTCTGTATAAGCATTAGGACTACCTGATGAAACAGTACTATCTACTGATTGTAAAACACCATCACAATATAATTTACTTTTAGTAATATCAGTATCTAAATAAACTACCCAATGATGCCACTTTCCATCATCTTGTGCAGGATTATCATTCCACCACCTATAACTACTACCTCCTAATTCTAATAAAGGTTTATCTCCATGATTAAAATGAAAAGAACCCTTTGCTCCTGAACCATGTCCAAATACACCATTATTAGCACCTGTCTGACTTGACTTTACCCACATAGAATATGTAGTATTCTGTAGCACAGTATCTGCACCATCAGTAACTATAACATCATCTACTCCATCAAAGTCAATAGAATATTTATTGACAAAATGATATATAGGCTGAGAGTTAAGGGTAAGCTTATTTCCTAATACAAGCATCTATATTAATATTTTTCGTATCCTATAGCTAGACCTGAAGTCAAAGTTATACTTTGAATCCTCATAAAAAGTGTCATTCCCGCAGGGATAGTAGTTACAAGTGCTGATACGTTTGCTGCCTGATTAGAAGTTATAGCTGATATTACACTTTCAGTAACAAAGTATATTGCATACCAATTTTTAGCTGTTTGAGCAGTTGTAGTAAAAACCTCTACACCATCTGCTTGTCCTAAACTTTCTATTCCTGATATTGCCTCTAATGAAGGAGCTGTTTGATTATTAACGATTGGTTCTGCCATTTGTGTATTTTTTTATTAAGAAAAACAAATAAAACAATTTAATTGAATTATAACAAGAAATTTTAAGAAATAATTTATCTTAATATTTATCTTTAACTTTATCTTTAACTATATCTTTATCTTTAAGGGTTACTTATACCCTTACCATACCCTTTATGAAATTGAATTACTAAATTTTTATATATTTTTTTTACATATATATATTCACTTCCAAAAACTTCTAATTATTATGTTTTTTTTCCCATATCTTTGAATTCCTATAGGATATACTGTTGCTCATATCGCAACTAGCATATCTGATAACATATCTATCATGTTTAAACAACTTCTCAAGCTAAACACAATTAAAATAGGTAAACTAACTATCAAACTCTTTCCACCATCCATAAAGTATAAACTCTAATTATGAAATTGGATTTGTATGTTTTATGTGGATGTGTATGGGTATAAGAAAGGAAAATCTCACTTTTGACGGTATTTACTTTTAAACTCCCATAATCAATCTTTTTTACTCAAAATAATGTTTTTTTTTAAATAAATTAACTTTTTAAATCTTTTTAATAACTTTTTGCTGAAAAACTTGCATAAATCAAGAGAAAAAGCAGCTAAATACTAGTATTTTATACAAATTAATTTCAATCTTTAAAAATTATTTAAGAGATGCAAAATGTTAGTTCTGCACCTCTAAAAGTTAACAACCTACAAACAAAAATATAATAAAAATTACTGTAATTATATATTCGCTAAAGGGTACTGCATCAAAATTTGTTTTACTCATATGGTTTAGGTTTGGTTAGTATTTATTTTAATAATCTTAAGATATATCTCCGCTGTAATGATAAACGTCTGAATAACTATTATATATCGCGTTATCACTTAAACAGGATTCTCCTCTTTCTTCAATATATACTGAACAATCACTACAGATATATTCATCTTCAAGCTCTGAGTAATATACTTCATCATCACATTGCAAACCGCAATCACAACACTCATTTTCTGGTTCTGCTTCCGTATAACTTCCACAGGTAGATTCTAGAATTTTGTCTGCATCTTCATCCTTCCTAGTTAGTGTGTCACCTCTTAAATATCTAAAACTGTCCATATAAGGGTAGTATATAAGCTTATGACTATCTTCAACATTAAGAGAAAAGGAGGGGTGTCCGTTTGGTATGCCTAAACACTTTAAAGATGACTTTTTTATTTTGTCTTCATTTATTAAAGTATTAATAATAGTATATTTTTCTTTTAAAAAATTAGTTATATGTGTTTTGTTGTAACAACTTAAAACGTTTAATTTGTACGTTCTTTTAACTGCTAAAAATAATTTTGTTTGCATCTCTTCAAATCCTGATGACTGCAAATTATCATTTATATAAATTCTATCTAAAAAATAACGTTTCCGATCTTTTTTTGCGTTTTTTATCCACAACAACGCCCTAGCTATAACGTGTTGTCCTTGTTTTAATCCAACAATAAATACCTTTTGTCCTTCTTCTTCATTTACAACATCATACAATTTAAAAACATTAAAATCCTTTTCATTCATACATGAGCCATTTGGAGAAAAACTGTACTTATCCCATTTTTTAAAAGTAATTTCTTTGTCTTCTTCTTTACATTTATCTCCAAACTTAGAAGGAAAAATTGTTAATGGTGGTTTTACATCTTGTATTGTCTGAGAATAAAAAGCTGGTAAATTTTTTTCTATAAAAAACTCCGTTTTAATATTTATTTTTAAATGTTTATCTATATCGTTTCCAATTAAATCACACTTATCTATATATTTGCTATTTGTTCCACAATCAAAAAGAATTTTTAAAAGTTTGTTAATTGTTGTTTGTGTAAAATATTTTTGTCTTTCTGTCTTTGTTGGTATTTTACTAATTATAATGTTTGCATTTTCTTTT
>Ga0209337_1000912_pt1 | contig 23309 bp, 10 predicted proteins | sample LinPmetageLP53_FD_184044 | JGI IMG/M metagenome (GOLD analysis project Ga0209337, IMG submission 184044) | Marine viral communities from the Pacific Ocean - LP-53 (SPAdes) (version 2) | ecosystem: Environmental > Aquatic > Marine > Oceanic | place: Pacific Ocean | collected 2010-02-08 | reverse complement strand
CTTAGCTTCTATCCATTCAGCAAGATGTTTCTTTCTACTAACACCCTCACCTAGTCCACCAACTTCACTAGCTATAGTTTCAGCCCACCAACTACTTGATGGTTCTTTTACTTCTACTATTCTAGCCACGTTCTCAGCGTACGCTTGAAGCTTAGGATTATTTCTAACATGCTCAACCAGCTTCCTCTCTGTAGCTTTAGCTAGATCTGGTATTTTCATACCACTTTTATTCCAGTTGTAAATACGTACAGCCATGTCGTTACTAAACCCAGTGTCACCGACTTCTTTATCTAAAGACTTAACCGTGTCTTTGTTTTGCTTACGTAGAGATAGGTACTGGTTAGCAGCTTTCTGCTTAGCGTTATTAAGATCGTTGTAACCTCTCTCAAAAGGTTTCATGAAATTCTCGTTAAACCATTTCTGATTCTTTATACCTTCCTTACCTTTACCGTATAAAGGTTCTAATAGTAATTCAAGGTCAGCAGCAGAGTCTGTCATAAACACTCTACGTCTTTTTATGTCTGCACCACGAACTTTAGCTTCAGCTTTAGAGAATGTTTTATTAGCATCTATATTTAAAGAGTGTTCCATTATATTGTTAACACCCTCACTTTTGTTGTTAGAAAATAAAGCTTGTTGTACTTTTGATTTAACATCAAGTTGACTTAAAACTTTATCAACAGCTTTAACATTAGGTAGCGCGTCATCTACAAAATAGAAATCATTATAACCTTCGGAAAACTTCTCCATCATCCACATAGCTTTCGCTTCACCAGTACTATTACCTAAGCCGGTTATATTTTCTATAGGTATTTCTATTCCTTCAGATTTTAAATAATCATGAATAGCTTTTTGACTTTCATGAGCCCTAGCAGTTAATATGAAGACGTCTTTAGGTCCATACTTCTTTATTTGATTTTTCATCTTCTGCATAAGTGGACCTGGTCTACCGTCTGTAACTCTGTTGAAATCAGAAAAGTCCATCTCCCAACCTTCCTTCATCATTTTATCTCCCAAGAAAGGCCATTCAGCTGAAGATATTTTTTTAGTCTCCTTACCTTTCTTTGCTATAACATAGTTATCACTAACGCCTACCGTCTCATCAAAATCAAATACACTTATACCTTGATTCTCTTTGTTCTTCTTTCTACCTAGTTCAAATGCTTTGTCTACTATTTTTAAAGCTTCTAATTTATCTTTAAGCGCTGTGTCCTTAACCTTAGATTTAGAAAACAAACTAGCATCAGATAGAGTCTTATCTATCTTTGCTTCTAATTTAATACCAGCTGGTTTATTCTTGAACATGAAAGCTACATCACCCAGCATACTAGTCATGGTCTGAGCTTCTTTACCTCCAAGCTTTAAGTTTTTACTGATGCCAGCTCCTATAGTTTGTCCAGTCTTTAGATCTAATATAGTCCACGCTTTCTTAGGATCTCTAGTCAAAACGTTTAACATAGGATCTCTATGTCCACCCTCGAAGAATTCTGTATTACCTAGAGTAGTCCCATCGGCTTGAGTACCCTCGTTTCTTTGTCTATGACTTTCTGTTATAACATACTGCTGTAGCTTTGGAGATAGCTTTCTATAATCCTCCATGAACGCTTTAGCGTCCATAGATTTTTTGTGTTTAGCTAACAAGTTAGACACGGTTGCATTATGAGCCAGATTAAAGAATGCATGCTCAGCGTGGTAACCACTCACACCAGAAGCCATACGCTCTCCAGTAGGTGACTTAGTTGGAGCTTCCATAGATATATACCTCATAGTGTTAGTACCTTTCATTACACCACTATTTATGTTGGTCTGTATTTGAAATAACTTATGAAAAGCATCAGCCTTTTTTTGAAACTCAGCAGGTGTGGTTGCTTCAAATACATTTTTAACCGAAGCCTCAATAAATTTTTCTCTTAGATACTTGTTAGCAGCATCAGTCTGTTCCCAGGTAAACTCTTTAGATGATAGCTTTTTACTAGCCCATTCATTTAACAACTGTTGATAATTAGACTTACCACCGTGCGTGTCGTAGAATTTTCTTAAATCTTTTTTAAATTTACCTGAATCCGTTATTTTAACAGCGTCTAATATAGACCTCTCCTTACCGTTAGTGTCTTTAATTGTTGGAACCTTTTCTTTTACTCCTTTTGGTTTCTTGCCAAGCTCAGTTATCATGAAACTCTCGTTACCAGAAGGTTTTAACCAGACTTGTTTTCTTTTAGATCCATCAGGTTTAACTCTTATACCAACGTTCAAGTTGCCTTGCCCAATAGAATTTATAAGTATGTTTAATACTTTATCATTGTTAAGGAATTCTTCTGGAAATCTTTCAAACGTCTCAGCCATTTCTCTCTTATAAGCTTCAAACTTTTTTGGATCTCTAGCAAAGTCTTGTTTATCGTACGTTATATTAGATTTAGTTTTTTCGTTAAACTCTTTAATGATAGACTTCATTTGACTATTAGTAACCGCTATATCGTTTAAGTCTATTCTATCTTTCATCTCTTTCCCAGAAAGTATAGCTTCAGCTTCTATTTCTCTTAGGTTTATTAAAGAGTGTTTAACGAAGTTATCTATTTCTATTTGTCTTAGAGATTCTATAAAGTCTCCATTAATATCCGCTTTATTATATACCTTTAATATCTCTGCGTTTTCAGGTTTACGTAAGTTCTCTATTCTAGTACTTATATCTAAGTTCTCTTGTAGTTTCTCAAACTCTCTAACCTTCTTGTTATTAGAAAACATTAAACCAGGGCTACGATCTATTATGTCGTTAACCTGAGCTGTTAACGCTTCAGCAGATACTTTATTTTTCTGCTGTAATGATAAGCCTTCAAGAACATCTATAAATCTACCAGGAATAGGTTCACCATTAGCGTCAAAAACTTGTTGGTGTGGATCTTTTAATTGAGAAGGTATAGCTTCTTTACCAAACTCAACTGAAAAAACTTTAGCTAACCCGTCTTTTCTAGTTCCAAATGTAGATTTACTTAGTGGTTTACCAGTTTTAGGATTAACACCTATTGCATTAGCCCAATCATTATAATTTTCTTTAGTAAAATTACTAGAATCAAACTTCCACTTAGCAGGTCCTTGACCGCTTTTATCTAAAGGTAAACCAGAGGCATTAGCTTCTTCAACTGTCATTCTAGCTTGCTTACCTGTTTTAAGATTTATAACAGGTTTTACAGCGATGGTCATACCCGCTTTGTTAAGATGGTACAAACCTCTATCATTTCTAGCGATCTGTTTAACTATTTCGTAACTATTTTTTATGAAGTCTTGATAGACTTCCTTAGTTCCCATAGAATTCTTAATACTCTTCCATAGACTATTCTCTAAACTCTTTTCTACGTTAGATAAAAATAGTTTAGGTTTATTTTTAACTGAAGCTTTAACATCTCCAGCAGTCCTTAAAGAACTCTGAGCTGCTTGTTTAATTTTATTGGCTAGTTGTTCTTTAGGTAAGCCTTTCTGAGACTTCTCAGTTCTATCTAATATAAAGTCTTTATACTTAGATCTAGTGTCTAGAAGAACTTCTTTAGATGATTTAACACCACCCTCTACCGCACCAGCCTTCTTAGCTGTAGCTTCATCAGATAAGGATTTAGCATCTAAACTTTTACCTTTAAGCTTCTTTAATATGTTACCATACCTAAGAGGCAGCATACCATTCATGTAAGCACCAAAGCTTTTATTCCTAGCTGGGTTCCAAGTATTGGCCAGTTCAACTAACTGCATGGTATACTCACTCTGGAAGTCTTCAAATCCTTTTCTTAACCCTTCTTCTAAACCTGTTCTCTCTCCAGCCTCAGCAGCTTTCTTAGCTAAAGCAGTTACTCTAGCCATGTTGTTCATAATCAAAGCATCTTTAACCCTTTGAGTCACGGCTTCTTTGTTTACAGGTACACCTTTGTCTTTAGCGTTCTCAACTACTTTGTTGTATAGCCTCTCATTTTCCTTAACAATCTCAGCTGTCTTAGACTTAAGTCCTAAATCTTCAACTATCTTTTCATTGGCGAAACCATCTCTACCCTGTGACTTAGCAAACTCGCTTTTAGCATCTCCTTTCCCTACACCCTCTTTAACTCTACCAGTTAAACCTTCACTTTGTATCTCTTGTAGCATGTCAAATAAATCTTGACCAGCTTTCTTAGAGTTAGTTCCGTTAATATCAAACTTATATAGGTTAGGGAATACCTTACCTATTATAGGATAAAGTATCTTGCCAAGCTTCTTAGCTGTACTAGGGTTTCTACTTATTTGTTTGTTTTTAATAGCATCACCAAGCACAGTTATATATTCCTCGTAGTAATCTAATGCATCTCTCTCCTTCCCTTCACTATCAAATTTATAATCTTCGTTTATTCTATCTTCTACTATCTTTCTTTCCTTAGTGGATAATTTAGATAACATGTTGTCTATTATCTTTTTACCATCTTTAGATATTCTTCTTTTCTTTACGCCATTCTTATCAGTGTAAGTTTCTTTTAAAGAATCTTTTAACAATCTGTGAGTAACTTCGTGCACACCAACACCAAGGTTCTTTGTTCTTAAAGCTCTATCCTTATTGATATATATTTGATCTCCAACAATAAAACCCTCAGCAAACTCACCCTCTTTAGACTTACCATGTTTAGCTAAGGCTTTCTTAAACATATTATCACCTAACACGTTGAATTCAGTACCTAGCTCTTTAGCCATAACTTTAGATTGAGACAGCTCGGCATCCATTAGCTTTTTAAACTCGACATCAAATTGATCTAAAGATTCTTTAGTTTTCTCTGTTAACTCTTTATTTTTTTCCTCTAACCTCTTTATCTCAGCCTCATTAGTGATCTTCTTGGTTTTGTCTTCTTTTACCTCTTCTTTTAAACTTTCTATTCTATGACTGTTTATCTGAGCTTCTAATAAGTTTTCTACGTAAGTTTCTCTAGCTTTAGATCCTTTAGTTAAACCAGCTCTATTAGCTACGTTAGTACCGTGTTTAACTATATTGTATACACCTCTATAGTAGCTATTTAAACTATCACCCTCCTTCAAACCCTCACTCTCTAAGAATCCTTCAAACTCTTCAGGCGTTAACTCAGCTAGTTTATCTCTGTCTTTAGACGTCCACTTGCCAGTCTTAAATTTATTAGCTACGATATATCTATCTTGAAGATATTTGTTATACTCACCCTGCGACTTTGCAGCTTTCTGCATATGTATAACTTCGTTGTGAGTCTGTAGATCTTTACCTTTATTTACAGCATCTTTTATTTGAGCTTCTTTTTGTTCAGGCGAGAGACTTTTATTTTCATTTATCTCCTTGATCTTATCTTGAACAAGTTTTTCTGGTTCAATATACGTACCATCTTTATTTCTATCTTTTGCACTAAGAAATTTAGCAGCTTCTTTAGATTTTACAGTATTCTTATTGAGTGATAGAACATCTTTTCTAATAGCTTCTTTAAGTTTACCCGGCAAACCTTTACCACCTAGTATAGTCATACCTGCAAAAGTGGTAAGTAAATGCTCTTTATTAGTTATCTTTGCCCAATCCTTAGCTTCCGGTAGTTTACCTTTTTTAATCAAAGCATCTCCAATAGCTTGAGCTGATTCAGCTACAGTTAAAAGTCCAGTGGCCGTAGCCCCTTGTCCTACTGCTTGATTAATTTTAGCTATAGTTTCTGGAGTAGAGTTAGCCAACCTACCATATACTTTCCCAGCAGGAGACTCTATTAATTTATTAAATATACCGTTTCTAAGAGCACCGTACGCTCTACCGGAAATACCCATAGCTGCTGGGAACATCAATCTAGTTTCACCAGTCTCAGTATCTATAGTTTGAGATTTCCAACCCATTAAGTTTTCACCGATTAACTCAGCCGATGACCATTCAGTCATAGGTATGACAGCGGGTACTACAACATTGTTAACCATTCCTTTGTATATCTTACTAACATTTGAGCCGCTAGTAAGTCTACTAGCCACAGCAGCTATACTTTTATCAGCCCATTTAGTAGCTGTTTGTTGTATCTTTCTTAAACCACCAACCTTTTTAAATGCCCACAATTCTGTAAGTAATGGACCCATATCAGTAACCACTCCACTAGCTGCTTCAGCTGCGTATCTAGAGTTACTACCTCTTCTACTCCAACCTTCAAAATCAGGTAGCTCATAACCCATTCCACCTATGGTATGTTCAAAAGCCTCAACAGCCATATCTTCAGTGAAGTTTGATTCAGCAAAAGGATTTGCCGCGCCTGTAAATGCTATACTCAAATCGTCTATAAACTCTTTACCAAAACTTTCTTGTTTAGTTTGTGATATATCAACGTTTAAATCTACAGCTCTAGATAAAGTTTTAAACTTTAACAATGCCTCGTTAAAATCTCTAGCTATTGGTGAGTCTCCAGGTAGATCGGTTAAAGCACTTTGATCTATTCTTTTAGTAGCAGTACCCTGACCATGTGCTTTATTGTAAGTAACAAGCTCACCACCCAAGTTGAATATATCTCCAGTTTCTGAGACCCTTTGAAGCTGCCTAGCATCGTTATCTAAACTATCACCTGTAGTATCAAATATATCACCTAAAGTTCTTATAACAGCATTGGTACCTTCTTCAACCTGTCCTAAGTTTTTGTTTGCCGCCTTTGACAGTGTTATAAGGTTTAGGTAAGCGCTTCTTCTTTCTTCTTTTAAATAATCAACATCATGCATGCCAGCTAACTGCTCAGCCTCGGCTTCTGATATATAATTTACCTTTCCATCTTCACCAGTGATAGGATCTTTCTTTGTTATCTCTATAAAATTACCCTCTGCATCATACAGTTCTTCGTAACCTAACTTAGTTATTAACTCTTGTTTTTCTTTCTGTAATCTCTCTAACTCCTTATTAGAAACATCTTCATTCTCTTCAGTAACGTCAACTAGTTTACCATCAACAAGCATCTTGCCAGCTGTTATATTTTCTATACTTTTATTGATATTAGATATACGTTTATCTTCAGTACCAAAATAAGCTGGTGCATTATTTTCTATATGCTCATCTAGACCTTCATCACTACCGTATAAGTTTATCTTATCATTATATTCTTGATCATTCTCCCTTTTAGTTAGTACATCTCTTAAGTCTTCTCTTTGATCCCACAGATCCTCATAAGCTACAATACTACCATCAGACAATGTAATATTACCAGACATGTCAGCGTCAACGTTTTCGTAATGCCCAAATGATAATACTTCTAAAGCAGTTGCAGCCAAGCCATCTGTTTTATTAGATAACCTATTTTGAGTAAGATCACCTTGATTTAAGCCTTGTAGGTTATCTAAATTATTAGAGAACGCTGCTCTATTCTGAGGTGTATCGTTTGTATATATATCATCTAGGGTTACTTTAGTTGATAACTCATTTCTAACAGCCTCGTCATATTCTTTATCAGTGGATCTATCGATATACATTTTCATTCTATCGTAAACACCATCGCTATCACCTTCGTGTTTAACGTTGAAAGGAAATATCTTACCTTCACCAGTTTTTTGATCACCAATTAAAACCTCTATAGCATCTTCCCCAATATCAGCTTGAGCAAAATTAACATCTGTATCTTGATACCTTTCATTTAAGAATGGCACAAGATTCTCTTCTTGTCTGAATCCAAACTGCTGCCTAGCAGCATTGTTAAATTCATACTCCTCGGGATGTACTATAGGATTAACTTGTGATCCCGAAGAACCAGTTTCCGATTCTAATTCCGTATTCTCTTCTTGATTGTTTTGAGGTTGAACCACCTCTTGATTTGATGCTGTAGTTTCCGACGTTGCATTCACATCTTCCGCATCGCCGTTCGTCTTTCCCTCCTCTACCTTTGTTACTTCTGGGTTTTGAGCTAGGTACTTATCTATAGATAATCCTTTTTCTTGTGCTCTACGTATTACGTCATCTTCTGTAAATGTAGCTTCACCAAATTGATATGTTGACATATGTGTATGTTATAATAGTTATGGTAATTGTGGAGTAGTGAATTCCTGTGCTTGCCTATCCGCGGTGTATATATTAGCAGATGGAGTGCTTGATGAGGTAGCTTTGTTAATAGCGTCTAAGTTAGTAGCAGCATAGTAATTTCTCTCTATGTGGCTAGTGAAATAGTTACTAACGCTTTTCTGTAAAGCACCCTTGTAATTACCATCATTAAGCAACTTATCTATTATTTGTTTTTTAAGATCATCATTGATTCCATCATCTTGAGTTATAGTACCACCTTCATCCCCCTCTGGTGGGTCTAAGTTTAGGTCTGAATATTTTATATTCTTCAAATCATCACTATTAAAAATATCATCTGCATAAGAGCTGTTACCGAAGGATTTATCAAATATCATTGACCTAAGATTACCTCTACCTACTAACGATTGAACACTTCTACTAACATTACCATGATTAAACGAACCTTGAATACCATCTTTATTAGCTTGATAAGCTTCCTCACCTTTACTTCTATGGTCTTGTGCCATGTTATGTATTTCATTGAACGTGGCGTTATCCATTTCATACTGAGCTAAATAATTTCTTAATTGAGGTTCAGTATAGTAATCCACAGTACCATCAGCTTTTGGTGGTCCTTCAACAACCAACTTGTCATCTAGTGTTAACAACTTCATGCCATCACTACCACCTTTTATTAAATCTCTAACCCACTGTTGCTCTTCTTCAGGTGCATTAGTAAAAGCACCACCATAACCATATTGAGTATGATCTCCTTTGTTTAAATAATCTTCATTTAGTTGAAGTAGAGTTTCATTAAAAGCATTCATATCATCAGCTGTTTCAGATGCTGAGCTTAATAAATACTCCATGTCTGCGTTATCACCGTTCACTACAGCTGTATAGAATTTCTTCCCCTTTTCCTCGTTGAGGTTTCTAATTTGCTCTTTATCATTTGAAGTTATACCCTCATTGTTCTGCGCTGTATTATCTGTTTTTTTCTCATCAGCAGCTTTAACATGATTCGTTTCTTCTGGTACAATTAACTCAGTAGTTTTATTAGGGTCTACTTCAGGTGTAATAGTTTTTACTTGAGGCACCTGCTTTACCTGTGGAGGTTTTTGTGGGGTAGATACTTCCTCCTCCTTCTTCTTAGGTTTTATTTGACTAATCATTTTGCTAGCTCTATTCCTAGCCGCAGCTTGACCCATGTCGTAATGTTGCTTAGCTTTAAATTGCCCTGATACTAAAGTTGCGTCTGCTGCCATTATTTAATACTTTTAAATTCAACATCTATCTTAGAGTAGTCTATCATATCAAATCCACTATTATGCTTTATGATAACGTCTTTAGAAACCTCATCAGACATTGCACCTTGGAATTTACCTTCACCTAATCTCTTATCTATATATTCAAACGTATATATACCTATACCACTAGGAGATTTACCAATTAACTCTATATTTCTTTTTAACCTTCTATCTGAGAACCCAGCAGCAGCACCGGCTATATTACCCACAGCATCCCACTGTGAAGCTTTAGCAGCACCTTCAGCTTGTCTAGCACCTGATAAGTCAGCTTGAGACATACCCATTAGCGTGGAGGTTTTGTTCATTTCTTGCTGTGCAGACCATTGATCACCTTCAGCTTGTTTTTGCTGAACAGTCATAGCGCCTGATGCTTCTTGAGTTTGTAATCTTCCAGCTTCTGCCGCCATAGCTTTTTGATTAGCCGCTTCTTGTTGACCAATGTTAGCTGATGTTTTCTGAGACTGCAATTGACCTGATTGAGCCATTTGCTGAGCTAACGCTGCTATACCACTACCACCAGCTGTCTGCCTCATGCTAGACATTATATTAGCTCTCTGCTGTGAACCTTGTTGGTTTTCCATATCAGCTTGCTGTTGGTTAACAGTTAAATCTTCCATTGTGTTTTCCAGACCCTGATATTGGTTTGTCATACTAGCGAATGGATTACTAGTATCAACTGCTTGAAATGCAGCCTTCTGTTTATTCAACTCAGCTTGAGCTGCCGCTGCTTCTCTTTGCGCTCTTTTCTTATCACTTCTAGCTCCAAAGAATTGAGCACCACCAACCGCAACACCAATACCTGCTACTACGAAACTCATATTATTCTATTTTTAAATTAATCTTTTCTAACATTCTAATCACATCACATTCTGCTGGTAAGTCTTCATACTTAGCGCACACAACTTCTTCTTCTATTTCTTCTATCGATGTATTATCTGTAGCGTGAACCGTTATGAATATACACTCCTCGTGAGTATATATAGCTCTCTTAGTACCTGGTTTAGTTACACCTTGATATGGAGCTTCAATTTCTTGTATACCTTCCTCTGTTAGTATTGACATACTACCTTTCATTAAAAAGAACGGATGCTCTTTCTTGTGTATTTTAGTTACTATTAAATGATTAGCGGGATTATATATCTCTCTTATATAACACCCGCCAGCAAATGTATGCTTAACAGGGTTGGCTTCGTGAAGTTCACCACCTTGCATACCAAATTCAGTAATAGTATTTTCTAGCTCAGTCATATTCTCTCTGAACTCCTTTCTTCTTCTTATCTCTAAACCTATCTCCCAAGCTTCATCAAAATTAAACGAATGCTTTAAACCTAATCTTTCTGTCATTTCGTAGAACTGAGCTCTACTTTCCTCCTTAGTTAACGGCGCTTTTTCTACTTGCTCGTCTATATTGTCTTTCATATGATTACATTAAATTTACTCATATATAATCACAGTCATAGGACATTATTTACTACTAGCCCTACCATCAACTGACACAGCAAACATCTCGCTTTTAATTTTTGAGTTATTTTCTAGTTTAGCTTGAGCGTAATAACCCGTAGGTGACACCATATTTACCGCGTTATCCTTGCTAAACATTTGGAAATCACCTATACTAGCAGTTGGATGGTTAACCTGTAGCTCAGTGACGATCATCCAGAACTTTGTTTTACCATACCATGGTGATATATATCCACCAACACTAGCATCATAAGATGCGCCAGTTGCTGGATAAATACCTAAAGGTGGAGTGCTATCATAATTATCAAAAGTAAATCTAACTCTAGTAGGTCTATTTTGAAATTGTTCATCTAATTCGTATTGCGGCACACCGCTACTATACCGTAAAGATTTTAATTTACTTAAACCTCTAGTATCAACTTCAGTATTATTGTTAGTAGGTACAATATCCGCAGCCTCACTTGAGTTGTAAACAAAAGAGCCTTCATTAACATTGTATTGTGCTATTTCTATTTCGTTAAGATCGTTACCATTAGGGTTAACACTCTTAACAAATAAAATATCGCTAGAACCTGTTGCTTGGCTTTTAAATATACTATTTGAAAATCCAGTAAGAGTACCGGTGCTATCAACTGCAGGTGCTACACCTAAATCAATAGACATGCCAGGTATTATACCAGCTTCTTTGTAGGTTTTATTTATTCTTATTATACCTGTGTTTGAACAGTTTGAACTCCACCCACATTCAGCCTGGTCATCTTTAAAATCTATATAAGCTTCATTAGCGTTCACTAAGCCGTTATCGCTTGTCGCGTCTAGAGCAGTAGTGTCTATAAGACTAACGTCTTTTATTTTTCCTAGCTGCGCAATGTCTCCACCCACACTAAAACCACCAACGGTTGTAGTTGGAGTAAAGTAAGACGTATCACCAATCTGCAAAGAAATATTTACGTTAGGCATTGTTACGTAGTCAAACCATGTTATATGTTCATTCATATTATTATGTTTAAGTTTGCACCCATGTTGCTATATCTCTTATATTAAATACATAATCGTTAGAGTGTGTTCCAAAGGTTATAACTTCAAATCTACCAAGTACAGATAAATAATCATCAAAATTAGCATCATTACCAATTGATCCAACCCCAAAATCTGCATAATCCCAACCAGTCGCTTTACCTAAAACACATCGTATGTCCTTGATATTTGTAATCTCATCGCCGTTTTCAAAAACTTCCAAATGGTTGGCTGGTGAGCTAACATCTACTTGTCTCAAGCTTATGTTATCAAAAATAGCATGACCACTTTCAGGATCTGTAGTAGAGGTTGCGCTGTAGGTACCTGTTAATACAACTTTCCCAGTGTAATTTGATGTAAAAGTATTTTCTCTATATCCATTACCACTACTACTTGGCGTGACATAAATTTGACTCAATGTTTCAACTGGCCCCAATTCATCATCCCAAGTGGAAAGGGTCATGATAGCTAAGATGGCGTCATGCAAAAACATGTGAGCAGATAACGTGTATTCAACTCCAGCGACAACTTGTATCCCATCATCTGCAAAACCATCTGAAGTAGGTGCTGCTGCTGGGGCACAGTAAAACATCGGGCTGAAATGGGATATCGTGTATGCTCCACCAGAGGCTTGCCCTTGAAGCTTCAAGCCATTTCCAGTACCGGCAGGATTAGCTGCATTACCTGAAGAGCTTATTGACCCTGGAGCCACGTCACTTCCATAAAAAAACCCTGTAGTCATGTTACCAGAATTATGCTCTAAAATATCATAGCTTGAAACACCACTACTCATAGAGGAGTTCGCAATTAAGTTTGTTGTATCAGACACCACTGCTGGAATTGGGTAGTTATGTGTTATAAGAAACTTATTTTCGTCAAGAACGGATGTACTAGTGCTAACCCTGTTTGGCTCACCTATAGAGCAGATGTTATCAGCAGCGCCCATATTATTCGTGCTAACATTACAAACACTATTAGGCCATTTGTATGCGTGTTCAATTTGAGTGTGGGCACGAGATTGCTCAGATCCATCAAGGTTTGAAATGTACTCGTACATACCAGGATTAAACTTCCAATATCCACTTCCACTTTGAGGTTTTAACACCCATCTAAATTCAATTGTTTGCTTGCAAAAACCACTATTACAATTCTCAGGTAGATTTTGATTTGCGGAAAACAGCGGAACAGTTTGAGTACCACTACTAGAATCAAATTCTACTAACTCGTTGTGTGCAGCGTAATGAGATATATCTCCAGTTAAGGTTACTTGTTGAGAGGCTTCCTGCCTCATTCTAATTTGAAGCGTGTTGCCAGGTCCATTGTAATTAATACCACCCGTAAACTCACCTTCGATGTCAGCTCCGTACGGTTCTTGAGCGTTTGCATATACTCTAGTGCCTGGTTGAGCTATTACTCTTAAGTAATAATTATTAAATGTTCCACTGCTAATGTGCGCCGGTATGCTCGGTAGTTGCAACTCATAAATACCACTGCCATTTATAGTTAACACATTGGTTGTACCAAATTCATTGTTTTCACCTGGGTCAGTTCCGTCAAGAACGTCATCCCACTGCACAAGACTTCTAAATGTATTAATTGTATCACCTAAAGATTTACCGTCAGTGCTTCTAATTTGATCTACTTGGTCTATCTCCACTTTAAACTGAGCACCCTCCTGACCAATAATAGAAAGAACTTGCCCATTATTATTTGGGTCATTACCATACCAAGGTATCATCCACGCTTTGTCAGCTGTAGATCCTGGCTCAGCGGCTTCCGCAGCAACCCCAGCCCATCCGTTAACCGTACTCAAAACCATATCCTCCCAATTTGACTGAAAAGACACATTTGATATAGTTTTAACCTCTAGCTCAGTTGGTGGAGCAGCTTGTAATAATCCTCTTAAAAGCAGATCACTTTTAGTCCAGTCACCTTTATTCATATCGTCAGACTCTTCATGCCAAAATTCTGGTGCTTCTAATACTTTGTGAATATACCCAGCGCTTTCTAAACCACCGTACGTATCTCCTATAATTTCGGATATTTCATCCTGCGTGGGGTATCTAAACCACCACTCTCTAGTCCATTTAGTTCCAAGGAAAGTTCTATTAGATGCTTGCCTTGTAGAAGTTGCAGTACCGCTTTGCCCAACCTGCCTTTTAAAACCATACCAAAAACCACCTTCTATATCACCCTCAGTAGTATGTAAGTCTACTCCAGTAAGAAAATCAGGGTTTGATTGTATAACCCCGAACCTATCTGAAAATCTTAACTCATGCCAACCGTTTACAAATCCAGGTGAAAAAGGGTCTATATATATAGCTGGCTTATAATCTGGATAACCTAATTCTTCGAACTGTCCACTGTACTCGCTAGTAAACACAAACCCATACTCACCCTCACCACTATCACTAGATGGCACATTGTTAGCGGTTACAGCGTTTGATAAAGCTGTAGAGTCTAATTCAACAGTTATGTCACCCACCTTAACCCAACCCAGGTTTGGTCCTGATCTATCAGTTGTAAAATTACCTTTAACATATATAACCTCGTCGGTAGCGTTTGCGTCCATATTATTCCAACCCTCTCCATCTGCAATATCAGGAATTGTAGTGCTATTAGTAGGTGCGAAAGAGTTATTTCTAGGATCTGTCATACCAGCCGCTGGGGTAAAAGTTACTTTTGCTACCCCAGAAACACCTGGGTAGTTGTGGCTTGTGGAGACTCCAACGTCATCTGTGGTAGTGTACTGTCCTCCATGAACTTGATTTTGAAAGTCTGTTACTAGCGCTATTATAGCTGGCACATTAGAATCAGGTAAAGCCTTACCATGTATATCTAAATTTATAGTATGATCGCCGGTAAGGGAAAAGCTATCGTCTAAATCAACTGTTACTATAATCCTGTTGCTAGGCGTGCCAGCGATTCCCTCATCCTCTAAAGTTATACCTAAACCTCCCGCACCACTACCACTTGCTATACCCTCCCATTCACTTGCGTCTAGCAGGTAGGTTTTATCTTCAAAGTTTGCTGCTGAGACAGTCAAAGCAACAGCATTACCAGCAGTAGTATCAACATCATTAGGCACTATATATAAAACCCTGTTAGATATATCCTGCTGTGTTATACTGAAACCTTCTTGAACTAAAGGTTCTATGTGGCAATCTTGTAAAGAATTAGGCATATTAAACGTCGTTTTCTCTTATTGTTAATGTGAAGGTGGTGGCTATAGGTGCGCTAACTATATCTATATTAGAAATACCTTGTACGGTAAACTCAGACGTATCTAAGTTGGCTAAAGTTGTGGTAATACCTTTTATATATTCAAACCACTTACCCTCTCTTTCTAAAAACTCTGGCACTTGACCTTCTTGTTCGTTAGTGTTAAAAGAGCTAACATACCAACCATCCTTTGTGTCATTAAGCAAGTCTTGATAATTAGTATTATTATAAGTGGCGGTGTTATTATTTACATCTGTTATATCTTCATAATCCCAACCTTGTACCCTAGCTTGAGTACCTTCGTAATTCATGGATGCAAAGCTTTTAATAACCTCTGGGCTTTGATTAAACATAACCGTAACCGTAGAGTTGTAGTGTTGACCATAAAAGTTGTTAGCCTCTATTTGTAAAGATCCGTCAATGTTTAAATCTTCATTATGATGTGACCATATAGGTTTGTTGTTTATATTATTAGCATTATCCGTATCGTATATTATTCTACCAGTAAGGTATTCATCATTAATTGATAAACCAGTTTCAGGAACGAAAGACTTAAAGCTAGACCAACCTTTAGTTGATTCACTCCAAGATACAGTTACATTGTTGCTATAACCCACTCCACTTCTAACTAGAGATAAATTGTATTGACCTTTTACCTCATCAAAACTACCAATCAAAAACTGCGTGGTATCTAAGTTATCTCTAAACCATGAGATCATACCAACATCAGATATAGGTGTTAAACCATCTTGAGATAATCTAATAACTTTATTTCTCTGCTTGTCAGTAAAATACATTCTAATGTAATCAACAGCCAGAGACTCAGGGTTTGTAGATATACCATAATCACCCTTGAAAGCTTTAGCGTCGCCTAGCACGGCGTTAGATGCTGTTACGTTAGAGCTACCGTCAGCATTGTATAAAGAATCTTTGTTTGCGAGTATCTGAAATACCTTATCCTCGCAGAAAGCAACTACATTAGTATCTCTAGTTTTTAAAGCTTGAAGGGATCCGTAAGATGGGTTTAGATCCTTAGTTATAGGATTAGCCATATTAAACTCGTTAAGGTTGTTTACGCCACTTGTAGAGTTATATATACCAGACCATATCATTCCGGCGGCTCTATGCTCTTCACCAAAGCTATCTAAAGTAGTTGAAACCTTACAACCGTTGTCTATTGTTGGGGCATTGAAGTCATCTCTAATTCTATCAGACTCTACACCATTACCAAAAGAATAACAATTAAACCAAGGTAAAACTATACGTCTGTGGTAAAGCTCGTTGGATAATCTATAAAAACCACTTTCTAAAGCGTTTTGAGTCCATGAGTTAGGTCTATAATCAGCGCTAGTTGAATCATGTAATGGCTTCCAATTTGCTATAACCGAGCTTTCAGTAACCGTTCCATTTGAGTGTGTAAACTCTAATATATTATTTAAGCTTATTCCTATATCTGAAACTGGAAACACACCATTAGCCATTAAACCAACAATATCTCTAGCTGCTGAGTGGACTGTTATTGGATCATGTTCAGATGTGTCTACGTAAGTACCAGAAGCGGTTTTAACTTTAACCTTAGAACCTATAGGTACGTATGATTGTATGTTTTCATTCTTTAAAAACATAGGTATAGCATCTGTAGCTTCGTAGTAAAGGTCCATACCAACATCTTCCTTAGGTTCGGTTTCCCATATAGCATTACCCGAAGTAATGTTAACAGGCTCTGACCTATCAAAATGAGCCTCAACAAATTCTATTGTAGATATTTTAGACCCGTCATGCATTACAGCACTTCTAGGATCCCAATCACCCCATAGCAACCCCACAGTCGGTTCGCTCTTTTTATGGAAATACATTGTAAACATATTTCTTCTACATACACCATCACCATCACACAACTTACTTCCACTTCTGTGATAGTTATGACCATTCCATGGACTCTTAGAACCAGCTATCATATATATAGTTTTAGTTGGATCAGCGGAAAATCTAAACAACCTACCGACATCAGTCATCTTGTTATAAAAATCAAACCATATACCACTAAAAGAATCTGCACCCATCACCCCAAACTGTATAGCATTAACGCCTTTACTTGACGTAATCATATTACCACTCCAATTTGCAAAGTGTAAACCTAGGTGGGAGTCTGCAACAATGTCAGAGTCTCCACCACCAGCAGCCCCTCGTGCATGGTCTATAAATGGAATACCTTTAGCTCTACTGTGATCGCTATACCATCTCCAGAAATCTCTAGTTGCGTCTCTAGAGTCGGAACCTGAATTAGCCATAGCAGTACAAGAACCACCGCTATTACAGTCGGTACTTAAACCACCAACGTTTTGGTAGAATGACCACTTTTTCCCGGTATAATCTGTGTCACCAGCTGACCCTGGAGTGGGGTTTGATATACCGCTATAATCCCCTCTAAAAGCATTTGCCGCGCCAGGTCTATCATTGGTACACGTGTTCGCAACATACCCAAACTTAAGTGTATCTGTTGTAGCGTAATTTAAACCGTCCTCTGTTATATCCATAACCTTGGTAGATAAAACAGCGTCTTTGTATATTTTTATAAAAAACTTCCCATCAAACTCTGGTCTATTTTCAACAACAGCATCTTTAACTTCAAACTCGTACTCATCTATCTCACTATAATTAGTTAATCCTAGAGATTCAGTAAATAGCGCGGAATCTCCAAATGGATCTACTAAGGTTATAGTTTTAGTAGTATCATTCATTCTAGCTATCTTCTGCCATTCAGAATATCTAACAGTTCCTCCTTCAATAGCTCTTAATCTACCATACCCTACACCTTTGAATTCTATGTTTGAGAAATATGCATTATATATTTCATCTTCAAAAGAAACTACCATGCTATCAGACATGTCGTAGTCGCCTTCTAGAGGTGCGCATCCTAGTATCTTATTAGTAGTCTTTATAAAATCAGGAGCTTCATTTTTTATAGCTAATATCTTGTATCTAGCCTTGTCTAAAACTGGCGACTCCCCACCATGATCGTTTTTTAAGATCAAATAAGTTTCTATATCAACTTTATTTCTATCTGCAGACTGAAACGATAACCAAACGTTGCCATCTTCGGCGTTGTACCATCTATCCTGAACCATGTTATAGTACTCGTTAGAAGTCTCTTTAACATAGAACTTGTAGTACTCCATCCAGCTCGCTGGCTTAGTATCTTTCCACTCCAACTGCGCGACTAGTTGGTTTAACGAAGCACAATACTCTTTAGAAACATTTACACTATCAGGATATAAAGCACCTTCCTTTCCATTGAATCTTTCTGTTAAACCTCCAAGTCCAATTACAGGTGTTTCTCTACCATACTTATCTCCAAATACAACACCAATTCTATATTTACGTATAGACTTTAAAGACTTATGAGGCACGAAATCACCAACCATAAGCTCTGCGAGTGCAAGTTCATATCCAGGCTTATCTCCCCCAGCACTAATAGGATCGGGTCCCTTTCTTACATTTCTGCCATCATCAATAGAGCCAGGGTGGGAAGAGGATATATGATGCTGTCTAACGAATACTGGTGAATTTATGTTGTAGTTTTGTAAGTAATTACCGTAAACTATTCTGTTACCAGTAATCTCTTGAGCTAAAGCTTTCCTAGGTACATTATCCCAAGCTCTCAGTATTTGAGACGACTCAAGAGTTCTGTGTATCATTTCAGATGTTATATTTAATAAACCTGAATAAGTACCAGTACCTATTTCTTCCCATTCATGATTCTTAGATCTCTTTATAGTTTTAACAATGTAAACGTTAGGTGATGCAGTGTCTTTGTATAATATATCAACCTCTAAAACATCATCAGGCCTTAGCGCATCGTCAACTATAAAGTCAGTTACTTGTAGTGATCTAATGTTGTTTACCATTCCTAGATTAAAACCTTTTTTAGGTACATAATCATATTTGCCTGGTATAAAAGCTATTTCAGACCAAGGCGAAAACGAAGAGTACTCGCCGTCTTGGTATTTATATCTATACCCAAACCGACCAAATTTAAGCCTAAAGTATGGATCGTCTAGTTCAACATGTTTTGAGACCTTCCAGCTATCACCATCATAACCATCTACTGACTCATCTATAATATCTATTTCAATTTCGTAAACATTAGCATAATCAGATTCAAATATTGAATCTTTAATTATAACTACTATTTGTTGAGTGCTTCCAGATGAAAGTTCTACACGATCTCCAATTTGAGGAACATATGGCCCTGGGAAAGCCACGTTAAACGAGTCACCAGGATTCGCTTGAGAAAAATTAATAGTCCACCAGTCGTAAGCAAACTCTTCTACTCCAGAGTCAGCGCTCCACGGCACTAACGTTGATGTTGAAGAATTATTAACCGCTGGAACCCCATCCCCCATCACTAATCTTGGTGAAGTTCTAGGAGCTCTTTTTATAACGGTAATGTGATCTTCTTTTAAAGCACCATGAGTTCCAGGATCCACTTGACTAAGCGCTTGTAGTGACGCTCTGTATGACGATGGATTATTTATCATCAAATTAGTGTGCTCGTCAAAACTAGAACCCCCAGCTTTACTTCTTTTTATATTTATTTTCTTAGGTTCAGTTCTATTGTCTGTCCAGAATAATAAATCACCACCATCAGTATCAGGTATTATATTTATACCTGTTATAATGTTTTTTCCAGTACTATTATTTTGTAAATTATACGAGCCGTAATAATAACTAAAATTCAAAGTTTTACTACTTTCAAGTACACAGTGATGCGCAGCAGTTAAATCTCCAGTCACATATCTATCAAAGTAAACCTCTATATTACCGTTGTCTAGAGTGTTAGTTTTTAATATTTTTATAATACCAACATCTAAACCATTATCACCACCTAGCATACTAGGCTTATAAGTACTAATTAGGTTGTTACCCACTACCCCACGTAGTTCAATACTCATACCGGGTCTAATATTCCTAAGCAAATCAGTTGCTTCGGATCCTGTCATTTCTATGTGGTTGTACTCATTAATCGCGCTACCATTACCTATATTACCCAAAGTCGCTATTGGTGTTTCTATTCTCCACACATCTACAGCTACTGGCGTTATACCTCTTGTAGTGTTATCATACTCTACAATCATATCCTTGTAGAGCTTAGTAGATGTAACCGCGGTCCAACTAAAGCCAGGTTGCTTTCTAGCTATAGCAAGAGGTGAAGCTATAAAAAAGTACGCCTTATTTGTTCTTTCATTAGATATAGAACCTACATGAGCGCTTGGCCTACCTAACCAATTAATAGTAGGGTTGACATCTCCGTAATCAGACGAATATGTAACCCTACCTTTAGTACCGTAAAGATTCTGAACAGCCCCAACATCACTGTCGCCAGATGTTCTAATCTCTATATTTAATGCATCTCTATATTCGCCTTTAGGAACAATTCTCTCGTCAACGTCCTTGTTCATCTTGGCGCCTTGGAACGTGTTTCTTATTTCTGCCATGAACTATTACTTAATAGGTTTACCAATACCTTTTAGTATCTGTGTGAACTCTTCCATCTTAATGTTAGAAAGTCTAATCTTAGCTTTTCTAGTTTCCGCAAACTTCTCCCTCTTGAATCGTTGCACTACACCTTCAGGTATATTTGATCTACCTGAAATCAATCCGTACATAATATGTTTGTATACAGCTTCTTCACAAAACTTATGTACTATCATTTCATTGTTAGTACCTAAGCCGTCACTAATATACTTTAACGTTATAGTTTTACCAGATAAATCAGAGCTAAAGTGAATAAAACCTGTGCTATTATCTATATAGAAAGTGCCGTTTTGTTGTGCGTGTTGAGGATCTAACCCGTATCTTCTACCTCTATTGTCTAAATGGTTGTGATCTGAAGCGTCATGATCTTGATTAGAATTAGAAGAAGGTATAGAATTAAATTTATTCCAAGTCCTTGATTGATAAGGCTCAGTAGCGTCAGTGTCATCACCCGTAGGATTCAAATCATTACCAGTGTAAGTATAGACACCTGTTGAAGAGTTTGCATCAATTGGAAATGGGTTGGAAGTTTTACCAGTAGGATATATAGGTTTTTCTATACCGTTAGAATCTACTCTAACTATTTTAGTATAGTTAACATAATCTAGCGGTAAAGGCATAACTAATGTTGCAGGAACCTCTTGCTCAAAAGCTTTGTGAGATCTTAGAACATCGTATGATAATTCTTGTATAGCTCTCATACCGTGAAACTGAACATCCATTATGTTAGCCTTGTTTATTACTTTACCTTCACCAGTGTATACAAGCATGAAAGCATCTAATATATCGCTAAGCGAGACGAACTGATAATTACCTTTATCTGTGCCTTCGTAGTAAGCTTTTTGCGTAACACTCCCTAATAACCCCATAATTATTTGATTTTATCTTCTACGTTTGTAGATTCATTTCTAAGAGCTAGATCAGCTAACGCTGGGTCTCTAAATGAAATACCCGCTAATTCTAGTATCTTATTTACTAATGTACCTCTTTCAGATTTGTGTAGAGAAAAGTTAGCATGATCGCTATCGCTAGAATTGTAAGTTATCTTACCGTCGCTGTGAGTGAATGTCCAGTTAGGATTAGAAGGAAAAGTAACCACATCAGCCTTTGCATTGTTAGATGGTGTAGGATGAAATACCACAGTGCTAGTATCTTTTCTATAGTATATGTGATGCTTTGGGCTTGATGTAGGGAAATACACTTTAGATCCTGCCGCAGTTGAAGAATATGCTTTTACTTTATTAAAATAGTCTATACTAACTTCCTCAAAGTAAACGCCATTAGTTATGTCATAAACATTTATAACCCAATACGGTGATCCACCAATTGCACCTGTACCACTATTGACAGCCTGTGACTCAGATATAAATGGACTTAACTTTTCTTTTACAAGTTCAGCATTCTCCCTGTCATTCATTATTATAGCCTGCTTATAATCGTAAAGTGTATTTTCAAATATATCTTCTTGAGCCCTGCGTGCGAAGTTGTTAAACTCTTCAGGAGTTAAATAACTTTTACGACCGACCCTAGAAGATGTCATACCTGAAAAAGATTGATCTGTCTTCTCGAGATTCTCATCTTTGATATGTGTTAAGACTTCCTTATAAATATCGTTTACACTAATAGCCATGGTTAATTGCTTTTATCAGCCTTATTCATCCCTTCATTCCTAAGAGCTGCATCAGATAACGGTTGCTTTTCTAAAGCTATACCTGCTAATTCTAACACCTTGTTTACTAAACTACTCTCCTCGGAGTGGTGGACATGAAAGTCTTTACTCGTGTCACCCTTGTAAAGTGGTTGATTAGCGGTTACAACCCAATCCCATTTAGGATCATCAAAAGCAGCTAACGGTTTTACGTAATCAGCTTTTGGAGCAAATGTAGCGTGAACGCCATTCGCTGCGTCGTTTAACTTAACTGGGTAAAACATAACTTGATTTGTTGAATGCCTATAAAACACGTGCTTAGATCTAAACTCAAGATTACCATTTGTACCACTAAAAACAACGTGCTCTAAATTTAAAGGAAATCCTTTAGCTGCAAAATAATCTTTGAAATAGTTAACCTGTCTCTTAGTTACTTCTTCAAACACTATATTGTTAGTCATGTCATATATGCTTTCTATCCAATAAATGTTAGCTGCAGTGTCATCAAGCGTACCTATACCAGTAGTGTGGGCCACCGTTATACCAGTACCCACCGCTCTAAAAGGTGCTATCTTTTCTCTTAACATATTGAGATCGTTGTGCTGACCTACCACCTGTTCTGGATGCAAGAAAGCATCTTTGTAATCTTGGAATAAACTTTCGTATACATCTTGTTGAGCTTTCCTAGCAAATAGGTTAAACTCTTGAGGCGTTATGTAACCTCTCTGCTCTTTGTTAGCTATAGCTAATACTTGTTGATAAACGCTATCTACTGAAACTGCCATTTTATTTTTGTTTTAATTTATACGGGAATTGTTTGTTTAACCAGTTTTTTCTTTTATTACACCCACAGTCTTCTTCTTCTTTTGTTATAGCTTGAACTAAAGATTTTATTCCTGTGAACTCTGTGAACTTTTCTATTGTATCTCCTAATCCTTTTGATTTCATAACATTCTATTTTACTTAAATATAGTTACATAGTAAAGCGAAGAGTTAGCATAGGGTAAAAAAAATAGCCACCCGCAAGGATGGCTATTAGTATTATAAGTTATGCTAGATATTATGTTGCCATACCTGCAGCACCACCTTCTGGAGCATATTCCATTAGTGTTACACTTAAATCATTTTGATTTAAATGTGAAACAACACC
>Ga0209337_1000911_pt1 | contig 23310 bp, 7 predicted proteins | sample LinPmetageLP53_FD_184044 | JGI IMG/M metagenome (GOLD analysis project Ga0209337, IMG submission 184044) | Marine viral communities from the Pacific Ocean - LP-53 (SPAdes) (version 2) | ecosystem: Environmental > Aquatic > Marine > Oceanic | place: Pacific Ocean | collected 2010-02-08 | reverse complement strand
CAGACGAGTAATGGCAAAGTCTGCGCATGACTATGAAGGGCTACAGCGTAATGAGGATGGCAGTATAGATGACGGAAGTTTTTTCTCTGGTTATAACTTTGTTAATGATGTTAACATTGACGAGTTGATGAATGAGTATATGGAAGACTATGCTGCTAATGAAGGGGGAACTTTAGTACAACAACCTGGTCAATACTTAACAGATGCTGATGGTAAACCTATAATAGACCCAGAAGGCACACAGTATAGTATAAAACAGGGTGAGAAGTTTAAGTACATATCTCAAGAAGAAGTTGCAAAAGCATATAATCATGTAATTTCTAGACCTGAAGTACAAGCATACTTACAACAAAAAGCAGATCTTAGAACATTTGATATGACAGATGAAGACCTGCAGGCTAACCTTATGTATGACTTGGATGGTGATATGCGTGATCCTAATAACGATGGTGGATTACGCGGCGCACTAGAAGAGGCTGTAGAAAAAGGTAAGACAAAAGAAGCGGAAGCTTTACAGCAGATTATAGATCAGAAAGAAGCATTGCTTAAAGGTACAGGTGTAGAAACTCCTGAAGAGATGTCAGAGCTACGACGTAAGAATGCTAGACAAGAAGTTATGCAAGGCGAAGGTATAAGAGGCCAATCAGCTGCAATAGATAAGTTTGGTTTTCAAAATGTATACACAGAGTATTTAGTAGACTACGATAAGAAATGGTTACAAGATCGTAAAGCTAAATTAGATGCACAAGGTAACTTTATACCTAACGTGCTTACTAAGTCAGGAATGACGCAGATTAATAATCCTGGAGGAGATAATATAGTTGATATAGAAACTTTTATACAAGATCAAGATGCTGGTATTGCAAAAGAAGTTAAAGATTTAAATGGCCTTTTAGGTGGCACTACTTATACAGCTGAAGATATTATGTCTGGTAAGGTTACTGTAGATGATTTACCTGAAGGTGTAGCTGATAATATTCTTGAGCAAACTAGAGATCATATAAGAATGATGGCAGGAGAAAAATCTATACAACAAAGACTCATGGATGAAGCTAAAGCAGCTGTAGGGGTTCAACCTTTACTTGATGAGTTTTTAGGTAAAAACTTTGGAGATAAGTCTGGGCAAGACGTATTGAATAAACTTAAAGAGATAACGGGTAATCCAAATTTATCTATAGACGGACTATTAGCTATCCAAGAATTAGCACAGTCTAAAAGTTTTAGAGACTCTCAAAGCTCTTCAACTGCGGGGTATACAATGTTAGAAAACGAAATTACTCCTGAAATGGTAGAAGCTGCAAAGATTATGGATCAATTAAATGAATTTGCTTTTGGAGAAAGTAATTTACCTTTTAAAATTACATCTGCAAAATTAAATAATGCTTTAAAGAATTTAAATAATGACGCAACTTCTAAAATAAATGGCTGGTTAGAGAAAAATTCTAAGATAACGGTAGGAGGTATGGCATCATCTGTATTCCCTGGACTAGATCCTGCAGCTGCAGACAAAGCTACTAAGGCAATTAAAGGAGTGTTTGAAAATAACCCTCTTGATAAAAACTATGAGATATTCTATAGCGGTCAGAAACAAGACGGTACAGGAACTGTTGCAAGTCTAATAGAAGAAAAAGGATGGGATGGAGAAGATGTTATTGTTAATGGTATTAAATTCCACACTACACCTTTCTTAGGCGAGCCTAGTCTAGAGGTTGTTGTAAAAGGTAAAAAAGATGGTAATGATGTTTATGAAACAATTATAATGCCTTACAGCAATATGAAGAATCAAGGCCTAGATGATTACTTTAATGACCCTAGCTATAAAGTGGCTATGGAAATAAACAGAGCTAGAAATGTAGGTTTGCCTGATACTAATATAAAATTCTCTAACGGTGCTGTACTTAAATTTGAAGGACTAGATGGCAAAGGTAAAGAAATTATAAGAGCATTTGATAAAGATGGAAAGCTAGTAAATACATTTGATGCTAACAGTACTGTAGAATTACAAGACGGTAGAAAAGTAAAAATGTTAGATCAATTTATACAAGAGGCTGCAGCAGGCGGTCAAACATTCTATACAGATATTCAATTATAATGGCAGAAGAAGTTTTAAATCCTCTAACTGGCTTACCCGTAGGTGGAAGTGCAGATGTAACAGAAATAGATCCAAAGACAGATGTAAAAGTTCCTATGAACCCTTTAACAGGGCAAGCAGTAGGATCTATACAAACACCACAACGTTCTTACATTGGTGGTAGTAGAAGACAAGCAGCTAGTCTTAGCGATCAAATGTTAAACTCTCAACATAGTGTTAAGCTAGGTGAGGATATTAGAAACTTTACTAAGTACGGTGTACCGCTTGGTCAGGATTTAGACTGGCAAGAGCTTAGAGCACGTAATCAATCTACAGCAGAACAGTGGGGTAACGGTTTAGCAAAGGCCGGTGTAACTGCATTAGGCGCTGTAGCAGAAAATACACTGGGCGTAGTGTTTGGTTTAGGTGAGCTAGCTACAGGCGGATCATACTATGACAATGCAATTGGTAAATCTGTAGATAGTACAAATGAATGGATGCGTGAGAATATGCCTAATTATCTTACGCAAGAAGAGCAAAAGATGTCTACACTTAGTAAACTTGGTACAGCTAACTTTTGGGCAGACACAGTTGCTAATGGTTTAGGATACTCTATAGGATCTATTGCTACTATGTGGATGACTGGTGGCGGTGGATTAATAACTAAAGGTATTACAGGAGCTGCAAAAGGCTTAGGCGTTTATAACGCAGCTAAAGCTGTAATAAATGGTACTAAGCTAGCTGCAAAACTAGGTAAAGGTGCAAACTTTGGTACAAGACTAATGCGTGCATCACAGATGCTAGAGGCTGGAGCAATGATGTCTTTAGCTGAAGCATCGGTAGAAGCTCGTGAAACACAAAAAAGTGTATATGATGATCTTGTACAGGCCCACATAAACAAAAACAATTTAAGTAGTATTAATGAGATAGATGCCGCAACTCTACAAGAGTTTGAAGATACATCATACGCTGCAGGTAACACAAACTTTACAGCACAACTACCTGTTCTTATGGGTACAAACTTACTAATGTTTGGTAAGCAAGTAGCAGGGTTTAAAGGGGCTAGTAAAGCTAGTTCTGATGTAGCATTTGATCAAGTTAAAAGAAAAGCAGTAAGTAAGCTTGCAGATAAAAGTGTTTGGAGACAGACGTTAGATAGAATGAGACCAACAGCAATGAATGCGTTGGAAGAAGCAGGCCAAGAAGGGTTTCAGTTTGCATCTGGTGTATTTGCACACTCGTATCATACTGATAAATATGCTGATGGTGGATATGGTGATATGGCAAAGTCTTTAAACAAAGCTTTGTCTGAAACATTTGGCACACAAGAAGGACTAGAGTCTATGTTTGTAGGTGCGCTTACAGGAGGACTTATGGGTAGTGCGCAATCTACTATGGGTAAAGAATACTCTACTAGAAAGTCAAGCGCTGCTGCACTTGCTAATTTTATAAATGGAGGTTATCTAAATAATACAGAGCAAAAAATATTAAATGCAACTGCATCTGCAACAGTTATGAAACAAATGCAAAAGCATTTAGAAAACGGCGATATTAAAAAATTTAAAGACGCGCAGTTTAAATTAATACAATACCAAGCGTACGAAGCACTGCAACGTGGAGGCATGGATGTGTATTTAGAAAAACTAGAAGATGCTAAAAATCTAGACAACGCTCAGTTTATGGAGGCATTTGGGTATCAAACTCAGGATGCTGCAGGAAATGCTCTTACACTAGAAGATCAGACAGGAGGAAAAAGTCAAGCTGAAGTTATAGATAGTATAAAGAAAAAGGTAGAAAACTTTAGAAAAGTATATGATAATGTAAATACACAGTTTCCTTTAGCAGATAAAACTTCTGGTCTCCCTAGAATGTTAATGAGCGAGGAAAATAGAAAAGCTGAAGATGCTACATATGAAGATCAAGAAAACCTTAGAGCACAACTAATATTTAATGGGGCCGAGATTGGTAACCGTAGTAAAAGAATGACAGACATCCAAAAAAATATGGGTGACTCTCTTTCTAACAGCATTAGTCCTAAAAAAGCAAAACTAAAAGCAGACTTAGATGCATTACTAGCAGATCAAGATCCTAGCTCTGTAGGAGAGGTAGACCCAGCTAAAGACTTTGACGCAGGTGATCAATACCAAAAAATTGAAGACGGTTTACAAGAAATAAGAGACGAACTTCTAAAAGAAGATGGAGATGTAAATGCTTCTAATAAATTTTTTAAAGACGCTATTGACTATGTAACTCTTGCGAAAGAAAATGAACGAGCATTAGACTCTTACAACAAGCTGTCGTCTGATGAGTATTTCCAAGAACAGTTTAAAAGAGAAGTAGAGGTAGCACAAAAAGCAGCTAAACAAGCGCAGGCAGATAAAAAAGGTAGAGAAGTCTTAGAGAGTGCAAAGAGTGCACAAGAGCTTGGAGAGAATATGCCTGAAGGTATAAGCTCTGAGATCAGGCAAGAGTATGATAAAAAGTATAAAGAGTTTAAGGATGCTGAAAACGAAGCAATAAAAAAGTTTTTAGAAAATGACCTAGACACTCTATACAACATGGATAAGGAGAAAATGAGTCCTATAGAAATCCAGGCATTGAAAGATGCTATAGACATATTAGAAAAAGATAGAGAAAATGCTTTAGCTCCTAAAGTTAAGTTTGGATTTGAGTCTGAATCTACCGCATCTATAACTGAAGACGGTGTGAGTATTATGCCTAACGCAGAGTATCAACAGAAACAACAAGAGTTAGAAGAAGCATTCCGCCCTGAAAACTTAGGAGATGTGCAAGCTATGGATGTGAATGGAAGGGTCTTCCAAATAGATGGCAATTTACATTATAACGTACAGCCTGATCCATTAGATGCTATTATAAGAGATAAAAATGGTAATATAGTAGGTGTAAAGCTTAGAGACGAAAGTGGTAACTTTGTTACTTACTCTGGACCTGAAACTAGAGTAGATGCTATCGCTTATGGTATATTGATGGCTGAGCAGTTAAAGTCTGAAAGTTATCAAGAGTTGTCTAAAGATGAGATCTTTGAAAAGCTTACTGCATTTAATGAAGAAGTTGCGCAAGAACTAAGCACAAAAGGTGATAGAGGTAAGCACGGTTCTAAAACTACAGAGCTGCTTAGAGAAGAAGTGTACTCATTAGAAAGAGCAAGAGACGAAGCGCTAGAAACATACGATCAGTTGCGTACATACTACATGCAAGAACTTGATGCTACTAAAACAGAGTTAGAAAATGACAAAGAGCTTAAAGATCTTAACCGCAAAATAAATTCTATAAGAGCTCAAATAGGAGCAAGAAATAGAATTCTAAAGCTTCGAGGTGAAACTACAACTCCTACAGATTCTGAGATACTGAAGGTTGAGCGTAAAGCTATGAAGAAGATAGAAAACTTTGAGCAAGATTTAGCTAGCGCACAGAATGAAATACAAGAAGCTCAACAAGAGATAGAGTCTTTACAAGAAGACGTAGACAGATTTAAAGCTGCGGATGATATTGACTCTTACCGTGCTGCATTAGCAGACAGAAGAGCGGCGGAAGCATTGTTAGCAGAGGCTGAGAAGAATGTAAAGAATCTTAAGCGTAAAATAAACTATCACAAAAATAAACTAAAACGTTTAGCAAATGAAAAATCCAAACAGCCTGCAGGAGATGCAGAACAAGCTGCACCCGGAACTGCAGAAAAAGCTCAAGAACAAGTCGATGAAAGAGAAGATACAGATTCTGGAGCAGTCTCTAAAGAGACGCAAACTAATGTAAAACCTGTCAGATATAAAATAAAAGACAAAACAGCAACATATACTGTAAAATATGAAAACGATGAATATGTTGTATATAACTCTAAAGGCAATCCTGTTACCTGGAAAGAGGGACAGCAGAAGCATAAAAATAGAATTGTAGGTAAACATCTAGTACAAGAAGGAAAAGCTGTAGTTGTAGAATATAACGGTAAAAAGTTTATTGTAACTCCTAAGTACTTAAGTCCTTCAGAGACTCCTTTTATAATTCAAGAAGATGGGAAAATAATTTCTCGTGCGGGACTTGCAACTCAACAACTTGCTGATATATTTGATGCTATTATGCAAAAAGCTGCAGCAAAGTTTCGAGCAATGGTTGCAGATACTACAGAAGCTCCTACAGATGAGACAACAGAAAAAAATGCAATAGAAGAAAAGAGTAAGCAGAACTTAAAAAAAGAAGTAGATAATAAACAAACTCAGCCAGGCACACCTAAGTCAGATAAACTAACAGTTGTTGCTGAATATGAAATGTCTGATTTAATAGACGATGATACTGCGCCTTCAGGACCTGTAGGAAACATAGCAGACCTTGCACCTCCGGGTGCTGAACCTAAAAGAGGCGAGCCAAGTGCTAGAGATGAGGAAGATGATCTATCTAAGCCTGCAGCACCTACAATGTCCGGATCAGGCACACAGCTTACAGCTGTTGCAGCTAGAGAAGATAAGGTAGAGGTAGTAGATGAGTTAAATTATAAAGGGGATGTACAGATTAAGTCTAGAGTTACTGTATCAGATACAGGTGCGCCGGACACATTTGATGCAGACACTCTTAATGAAGAACCTATACTAGTAAATAAAGAAAAACTTGCTGGCCGTAATTGGACAATAGGTAAGGACGTAACGTTTGAGATTATAGAGAATGACTATTATAAAAGTAATCCTAATACAGCTGTTCCTATATACTATAAAATAGATGGAGACATTGTAGGCAAGCTAGAAGCAAATACCCCTAACAGAGATGTGTTAGAGCAAAGGCTAAGAAGTGGAGAGCAAGTAACTATGCAAGTTTCTGAGGTAATAGCTGGTAACTTTAACCACTCTAGAACTGCTGACGGAAACAGTTTCTTTTCTGATCCTAGAGAACAGTTTGGTAATCCAATACTAGCATTTGTAGAAGTTGTAGATAAAATACCTAATTGGACAATAGGAAATGCTTCTTCTGATAAGAACATAACTACACAAATACAATCTGATATAGTAGGTACAGGAACTGAAAAAATAAATTACGGTCAAGTAGGTATAATTGTAAGACCTGAGAATAATCCAGGAGGGCAGGCTAGAATATCTATGGCGTCTACAGCAGATCTTTCTGCTAAAGCTCAGAATGTAGCATATGAAGCACTTGTGAATGAGGACTTCGACACAGCTAAAGAGATTGTAGCTAATAGTTTATTTGAAGCAAATCTTGGAGGAGCAGCACAAACTCAATATATGCAGTTTGGAACTTTTAAACAAGGCTCTAACTTTGTTGTATTCCAAAGTCCTGCTTTAGGAAAGTTTGTTCGTATAACAGAAGAGAACTTAAGAGATGCACATAAAGGAAAACCTTTTAAATATAATATAGTAGAAGTTTCAGCTGATGATGCTACTGGAACACTTTTCTTTAAAAACACTGGTGAAGTTGTAGAAGGGTATGAAGCTGCTGAAGATATGAAAGAGTTTTTAAAACTTAAAAAGTATCATGTTTCTAGAGATCTTGGAAATCTTAGCAGTCCTTATACTAGTAAAATTACAGGTGATACGTATGATACATACCAAGAATATTTATTTAGTCCTAAAGAAATAGGTACAGATAGAACAATAGGTAAAGGGCACCACTCTATTCTTACTACAGATGTAGTAATGATGAATGGGTCTATGTTTCATAATCCTAAAATTACATTTAAAGAAAGTGCTGGTAAAATAAAAAGCGCTAAAGATATAATACAAAGCGATAAAACTGCTCCGGGTAGCGTAGATAATATAAGCCAAGAACAAAAGGCTAATTTATTAGATGAGTTATCAGACATGGGTGGACTAAACTTTGGAGACCAGATTAAGAAAGACGAACTAGATCAAGATTGCCCATTTTAAATAAAACCAACAATGGCTTGTAGTATAAAAAAGAACAAAGAAGGACAGGTAATAGGTGCAGTAGCTCCAAATGGTAAGCCTTCTAAATTATTTGATAAACTAGTAGAAGCAACAGGTAGCACTGATGCAGCATATACAGAGTATGCAAAGTTTAGATCTAAAGAACGTAAGGATGAGTTTGGACAAGACTGGGAAAATGACTCAGCGGTAGACAGTATCTTTACTGATGACAACGGCGAACCTGTGTTAGCTAAAGGTGAAGGATATTACTATGTAGTTGGGCCAAAAGGCAGAACAGAATATAGAAATTTAAAAAACACTGCGGTACATCAAGGTCTTAACATAAGTTATGAAGTAGAGAAAGCATCAATTGATACTATAATGATGTTTTTAAATGATATTAAAAACTCTGCGCCTGACTTTTTTAATCCTAAAGAAGTTAATAAACTTTTTAATAAATCCCAAGACAGTGATAAAGGATACTTAGCAGACGTACTCCTAACAGAAGCATTTGGACTACCTTTAAATCAGGCGGATATTGCTAGGGACTTATTTAAAACTTTGAAAACGGAGGGAGTCAATGCAATGAATGCAAAGATGCCTGAGAATGCAAACATGCAAGTGGGTAGAGCAAACTTGTTGTTAAATATATACGACCAGTGGGAAGACATACCTGACCCTGTAACAGGAAACATAATAAGATCAGGATGGAGAACTAAAATTCAAAATGAGCTTTCATCATACGGTATGAAACTAAATGATGCTACTGAGTCTATAGAGCTTTTTGATGAAGACTATGTAAGAATACATGATATATCTAGACTTCAAGAGAATCCTAAAGATAAAATGTCTAGTGTTGTACGCGGTGTTCTTACAGACATACGTAGAGAAGAGCCCAACATTTTAGGATACCAAACTGCATTGTCTTTAGATGAAGTGTACTCAGAGGTATCTGAAGCAACTGTAGGGCAAACAACTTTTAAAGGTATGATTAATGAGCTTGTGCATAGAGCACAGTATAAGCCAGCATTAAAACCTGTAATAGAAAAAATAAAAACTTTAACTGCGCAACAGCAAGCTGCGTTCTTTTCTAACTTTAACAACTCTTATAAAAGCTTTTTACAATTTAAATCTACAAAGTACACATACACTGGGCCAACAGGACCAGAGAGTTCTGTTAAAACAGAAATGTTTAACTCTAACGAAAGTGATACTGCTAGAAGATATAGAACATTTTTTAAAAGACAATCTAAAGAGTATGAAGCTCCTAATGAAAGAGCTTTATATAAAGTAACAGAAAATGCGGAAGGTAATGAGGTGCTTTCAATAAAGCCTGAAAAGTTAGCTAAGATAAAGTCTGCATATAAAGTACTTGAAAAGTATAAAAGATTAAGAACCACTGATGAGCTGCCTGCAGAAGCTGTAGATGCTCTAGGCGCAATGCTTTGGGAAATGGGCATGCAGTTTGGAAATACCCAAGAAGAGACTACACAAAATTTAATGAAATATTTTACCATTGGAGATGCAAAAGGCAATAAAGGTGTAGTTGCATTTAAAGACTTTGTGTTTGCAGCATTGTCTGTTAACAAAGCTAATAGAACAGCTCTGCATTTTGGGCAACTAATAAACACATTAGAGAACGGTGGACAAGAAGGCACATTTAATATATACTCTGAGAATAATAAGATAATTAATAAAATATCTGGACTTGCCCCTTTGTTTGATGGTAAAGCTTTTGGATCTTTTATTAGCGGTACAGGTAAGCAGTATTACCCTATAAACGAGCCAACACCTTTGGACGAATTAAAAGTTCTTATAGAAACAGAAGGCGCTCAAAAGTTGTTTGATGATATGTCTGAAGATCCTTTTTACTCTCCAGGCAATAATATAAAGAACAAGTCTGTTCTACTACGGTCTTTATCTGAAGTTGAAGAAGCAAGAGATGAGTTTGACATAGAAGTTATGGACTCGTATAAAGCATCTAATGAAGGTACTGCTACTAATGATTATGGTAACCAGTCCGCAAAAACATCTTTGATAGTAAGACTAAATGCTTATGCTAATAACAATAGAAAAAACTATACAAAAATAGCGATGCCTACACAGGCAGACCGTAAACGTTTAGACTTTATAACTGTACCTAGATTAACGTCACCTTTTTGGCAAAAAAGACTTAATGTAAACAAAGAAGATATTATTAAAGGTCTTATTATACAGGATCTTTCTAGAATAGCACAAGCTAAGAGACAAATAAATGAGGTAGATTTTGATAAATCCCGCTTGATAGAAGGCTATCATTTTAAAGCAGGGCAGGAAATACAAGATGAAAATGGTAATTATACGGGAAGCGCTTTTACAATGACACAAGTATATGGTTTACAAGATTCTGCAATAGAGTCTGACGGCCAGCTTTCTAGAAAATTATCTGATGTAATAGAATCGTATCTACAAAAAGACAAGGATGGCAAAGATGTTATGAATCCGGCGCTAAAAAATGTAGTAGATAAACTTATACAAGATGAAGTTGACCGTGTAAATAAAAGACTAGAGGGGTATTCTAAAGATGTAAATGAAAAGATAAAAGAGTACGGTATAGAACTAACCGATGTTATTGACAAAGATCAAGCAACTCAAAAAGACTTTATAGATGATTTTGTGTTTAATGATTTTGTAAGTAGAATAGAAATAGCTAAAATGGTTAGAGGCGGGTTTAGTTTTGCTAAAAACGGAGCTGATTACTACAAGCGTACTGGTTTGTATAATACGCCTGGTAAAAAACTTATGCTAAAAGGCGACTCTTTGTCTAATAAAACTTATGGTATGATGCCTACTTATGGCGAACTTACTATAAAAGACTTTGACTTTTCTAACCCGGTTATTGCAAATCAAGTAGCAGACAAGATGCGTGACAATCTTGTAGATTCAGGAGTGCCTTTAGATAAAGCAAATGAAATAGCAGATGAATACAGGTCTGTTAACAAATCAGATGCTCAAGGTATTATCAGCACTGATATGTACCGTGGTATTATGCAAGGTATAGGTGAGTGGACTATGCAAGATGAGCAAGCATTTAGAAATGAAAAGAAAGGACTAGGATATGTAGATAATGAAGGTAATACTAGGTCTATTTATCCTATAAAGCCTTACCACGAAGAGCTGCATAAATTCCAAATAGGAGAGCATACAACTATGGGCCCTATAATGGATAAGAACTCATACATGGTGCTTACTAGCGATATGGCAATCATTACACCTGAAATGCAAACTATTTATGATAGACTGCAAAAAGGAGATGTCCAAGTAATAAATACAGAAAGCGCTACTAAAGGAGCTAGAATGAATGTGCAGGATGTAACAACAGGAAATCTGGATTCTGGTACAGTACTTAAGTATGACTCTTCTAAACTTAGACTACCGCAAATAATGCCTAAGTCTAAAAAGAAAAGAATAACGTTCTCTAGACAGATACGTAAAAACGTTATAGCAAATATTAAGCGTAATGAAAACTATGCAGGCCCTTGGGGAAGTAGAAGTGGGCAAGAAGTATTTGATTTATTCCAACAAGGTGTTTCAGAAAACATAGCAGAGGATACTAAAAATCTTAAGAAGAATTTAGGCCTGACTAAGTTAGAAAAAGCTAGGCCTGGCACAGCTGAATACTCAGAAGCAAAACTTGAGCATTTAAAAAAGATAAGAAAACGTTTAAAAGAACAGGTTTTAGATAAAGATTTACCTGAAAACTACATAAAAGCGTTAAATATTGTACCTAATGGTCCTTATGATTTTAGATTTGAAGTGCCGTTAGCGTTTCCTAACTACCAAGCAAAGTTTGAGCAGATCTTTTTTAGCATGTATAACAAAGACATCTTTCTGCAAACTGTAAAAGGTAAGGAGCTTGTGCAAATTGCTGAGCTTGGAGGCTCTGAAGTATCTGGCGACCTTAAAATGTACGACGGTACCTCACCTGCACAAGTTAGAGTAAAAGCAAGTGTTTTAGGACTAGAACCTGGAACTAGAATTGAGGATGTAGACCAAGGTATTTTAGACTCCATAGGGTATCGTATACCTAATCAAGGTAAAAACTCTATGCTGCCTATGACGGTAGTGGAATTCTTACCTGAGTCTCACGAGAAAGCTATAATGGTGCCCGGAGGTGTAACTACACAAATGGGTAGTGACTTTGATGTGGATAAGATGTACATGATACAGCCTGAAACAGAACTAGTAGACGGTAAACTTAAAAGAGTTACACCAGACTATTCTAAAACGCCTGCAGAAATGTCTAGACAAGAAAGAGACGCTATGCTTTTTGATGTTATGGAATCTATAATGAAATCTCCACAAGCTCTAGAAGAGGTAGTAACTCCTTTAGACTCACAAAGACTTTTAGACTTAGTAGATGTTATGAGAGCGGGTAACCCGGAGGTAGATTACAATAATCCTCTTATAGAAGTAGATATGGAGCAACGTAATAAAGCGGGTGTTGCACTTAGAGGTTTATGGGCCAACTCTCTTGCAGGTAGAAATACAGCACAAGCAGGAGACATGCATGTTGGTGAAGACTATGCACCTGTAATAATGTACGGAGAAGAAAAAGTAAGTTTTAATAATATTGGTAGAGAAAGAGATTACGTACCTGGTGAAGGGTATACTGGAGACTATACTGATTATAGTATATCTGCATATCTATCTGCTGCTGTAGATGCAGCAAAAGATCCTATACAAATTGATATAAATGATAATATATTTACAGTTCCTGTATCTAGTTATATGCTTAGTCTAGGTGTTCCTGTAGAAGATATAGTGTATTTCTTAGCACAACCTGGAATAAAGAAAGCTATAGAATACGCGCAAATAAATGATTTTACGCCGGGCAATCTTACAAGAGCAGTTAATAAAATAATTAAAGACGAGTATAAAGGTAAAATACAAAAAAAGGGTAAAACACAAACTATGTCCTCTGAAGCGCTTAGAGATCTTAGCGGAGAAGACGCAGCTACCCAAGTAATGTACTTAAATAACTTTAACAAATTCTTTTTAGCAGGTAGAAATCTATCAAGTATATACAAAGTAATTACTCCTGATAACTTAGATAATGTAAATGAAATGTCAGCTATTGTAGCGTGGATAGATAATGAAAAAAGATACATAGATAATGAGTTTCCTATAATACAAGGAGCAGATGCGTTTACTGCCTCTGATAGTAATGTATATCCTATAGCTCTAGCATACCGTGGCATCTTTAAGACATTGTTAGAAGGAGCTAAAGAAGTAGGATTTATAAATGACTCTGCAGCGTTTAGTGGATTTAAACAAATGTTTAAAGACAGCCTTAACATGTACACGTTAAATGCGGAGCAGCATAAGTTTATAGACAGAGCTTTGTTCTTAAAACTTATGTCAATGGAAGGCAGTCCTTTTGCAGAAGGGATGGCTAAGGTAGATCAAATGTATACTAATCCTAATAACAATATAGCTACAAGGTTGTTAGAAATACAAAAACGTTTTCCTAAGCTGGCTAGTACATCGTTTGTCCAAGCGTTAGAACCGGGCATAAACAACAACACAAAAGATACAAAAGTATACACTATAAAATTTGATAACTCTTTCCAACTCTCTGCGCATGATAAAAATGTTATGAGCTCTGAACTGTTAAAAATGTTAAAGAGCCCTGAGAAGTATGTAAACGATCCTGAAAGCGCGGAAGAGAAAAAGATAGTTAGAGATTTTGCAAAGTCACTTATATACAATCAGCTAATGACTACAGGATTTAAACCTGGAGGCTATGCTGATATGATACCTACAGAAGTATTTACAACACGTCTTATGTTTGAAGACAAGAGCGGTGTAACTCCTGTTGAGTATTTTTCTAATATCTCTAGATCTTTAGAATACAATACAGAGGCATTTGACTCAAGTTTCTTGCATGACTTTGTAGCAAACTACGGAACATTTAAACCGGGCGGTTCCCCTATAATACCTACTGTTAGGCATTCAGCAATACCTAAACGTAATAACAAAGGTGAGATACTAATGCGTAGAGATTCTAAAATCTATGATGATAAATTGGGATATACTAAGTATTTCGTAACTTTCCCTCCTGGATTACCTCCTAAGATATTTACTAACGTAAGCGAAGGAATTTACACGGAGATGCAACAACAAGGAAATGGGCCTGTACATGAAATAGGTGTACCTTCTGGAGAAAGTTTAATAAATATTGCAGGAGACTCAAGTATGCCTGGACCAAACGTTCAGCACGCTAAGCCTCTAGAAGATCAAGCAGCTGACGATGCTAATAACAGTCAGGAACAACCTCAAAAAGTATGTAAAATATAATGGCTTGTAAATACTACATAAAAGGAAAAGAAAGCAGACTCTATACTGATCTGTACGGATACTTTGATAACACAGCACCTGAGCGGAAGTCTGTAGAAGAAGTATATAAAATATTAAAAGAACATAGGATAGCTACAAGAGTTAGGGGAGAGGTATTTGTCACACAAGGCAATAGCGTACAACCTAAGCTTAAAGAGATTGATAGAATAAATCGTAAGTATCCTGGTTTAATAGAGACAGAGTTTTTAAAAAATACTCGTCCAAACTCTTTTTCTCCAAAGAACAAACTATACAGTCTAGCTATTAATGAAGTAGTTCTTAAGTCTATACCTAACGAAGGTGCAGCTAACTCAGCATTAGATTATAAAAATCAATATGAGTTAGATAAATTTATGCGTGAAGTGCAAGCCCCTCTTAGTGCGTTTGAGCAAGACTACTTACTAGATGAGCAAGCAAGATCTGAAAACAAAAGCGATCAAAGCAGAATATCTGAGATGGCGGATGAAGATATGGCAATTGCTCAGAAGAAAGCAAACCATTTAAAAGACTCATTTGCAAAAGCAGGAATAGATGTAGAAGTTATATTTGATGAGGAGCTGGATGTGCTTGGCCAAGTTGATTCTAAAGAAGATGGTAAGTCTGCAGTTATAAGGTTAAACCCTAATAGCATAAAAGAAGACACAACAATACATGAGTTTGGGCATATCTACATAGACTTGCTAGGGATCTCTGACCCTACAGTGGCTACAGCAATTAACGAGCTACGTAATACTGATTTATATGCAAAAGTAGCACAATCGTATCCTGATTTAAAAGGAGAAGCTCTTGATAAAGAAGTGCTTGCTACAGCAATTGGTCAAGAAGGAGCAAAGATTGTAAGAAAAAATCCTAGTAGATTACAAGTTTTATTAAATAGACTATACAGAGCATTTGCAAAGATGTTAAACAGCGCAGGTATTGATGCTACGCCTAACAGTGCAGCGCAGCTAGCAAGAGAAATGCTGTCTGGTGATTTGCGTGTAGCTAACATGTCTAATCCAATTAGTCCATACTCTCAACAGAGCCGGGACATGGAAAAACTTAACAGTGTTTTAAATGATGCTAAAACTAGAGTTGCTACAGAAATTGCAGAGATAAAAAATCTTCCTGAAGCAGAGCAAAGTGATAAGTTAGACAGATTAAATAGAGTAGAAGCTACACTTGCTAATGTAAAAAAGGTTGAAGATTTCTACGCATTTGTATCTAGTGCAGCATCCGCAATGGATAACGCAAGATCTACATACGAAAAGATTATGGCACTGCCTGAAAGTGAAAGAGCTCAGCCTAAGAATATGAATGCTATGTATGAAGTTAAAAAAACTCTAGATAGTTTTGACACTGTAAAATCCATACGTAATCTGTTGAAAGCAAAACAAAAAGCAGGTAAGATTCTACAGCCGGACATTCCTAGGTTTGATACAATACAGGAGCGCACTGCAGCTATATTAGATGATGCAGAATTTTTAAATGAACAGTTTATGGAAGACCTTATCCCTATTATGGCGGATGTTCTGTTGCCCTTCCATAATACAGAGCTTGATCCTAAAATACAAGCGCTTATAGATAATGTACAAGAGCATAAACGTATTGCTTTTAACTCTAGAGAGCTTAAAAGAGATCCACAATACATAGATCTTAAAAAAAGAAGAGATAATAATACTATTACTCAAGAGCAATTTGAAGAAGCTGCGCTAAAAAGAAACATAGAGCTACTAAAAAATAAACAAATTCTTGGTAGAGATGATATTATTAGAGCAATGCGAGCTGCACATAAAGATAAGTCTGCTGCATCGTATTTGTTTGATCCTATTATGTATTCTAGTGAGCCTTTAATACAAATGTTTGCTAAATCTGTAAAAGCAGCAGAGTTTAGAAAGAATGATATGACTCTTGATTTCAAATATAATCTTAAGCAGGAGTACGATGTATTTGCAGAAGGAATGGATGAATCAAATGTAGCTGAACTAAACGAGGCTTTACTAGAAGAGGTAGAGATGGATCAGTTTAATTTTGAAACAAAAGAGAAGAGTAAGATAAAAGCCTTAAGCCTTGTACAGCCCCTTCTTGTGCAAAAGTACAATGAGAATCAAAGAGAAATGTACATCGAGTTAGGTGATAAGTACAATAAGCCAAAGCGTAAAGACTATGAAAGTGAGCAAGGCTACGAAAGCGCAAAAAGAGAATGGAATAAAGGTTCAAGTAAAAGAAAGTATGATGCAGACGTAAATAAGTGGTTAAAAGAAAACACAGAACCTATAGACGGCTGGAAAGATAAAATGTCTGAGATAAATAGACAGTTGTCTAAAGCTAAAACGCTACAAAAAGAAGCTGAACGTTTAGGTAAAGCAGAAGCTGCGTCAATGCAGGATATTAAAATGCAAAAACTTAGACAAAAATTAAACTACAACGTAATAACAGTTGATGGTATATCTGTTCCTAGAGGAGAGTGGATACGGCCTAAGAAATCTAAATACACTAATCCTAAGTACGAAGCAATACAAGCCGATCCTAAAAAGAAGCGCTACTATGACTTTATGCTAAAAGAATTCCAGGCGGGCCAAAAGATGGTAGGTATAAATAGATTCTCTAAAAATACATGGGATGACTTTTCTTATATAATGCCTAGTATTAGAAAGCAAGAGTTTGATCGTGCTAGAGAGCAAGGCCTAATTAGTAGTACAAAAGACATGCTAGAAGAGGGATTTTCTACACAAACTACAGATACACAGTTTGGATTATATAATGAAAAAAGTGGAGAACTTAAAAAATCAGTGCCTGTATACTACACAGGATTAGAAGAATCTAAAAACGTTTCTAGAGATATTGCTAGTAGTATCTATGGATTTAGACATATGGCACATAACTTTGTAGCTAAATCTGAAATAGTTGGGCAGGTTATGTTGTTTAGAGATATTTTAAAAAATAGAGACACTATAAAGATAGACGCAGCAGGTGTAGAATACATAAACAATATTGCTAAGCAGATAGGTATAAAAATGCCAGTAAAAGAACCAGGAGACTCTTATACATACAAGCATGTTGATGAGTTTATTGACATGATTATGTTTGGTCAGAGCGAGTTCAAAGCTGAGTTTAATATTGGTAATAAAAGATACTCTGCAAACAAAGTTTCAGGGACCTTGAATGCATACATGGCACTTAATACTTTATCATTTAACTTTCTACAAGGAGCTAACCAAGTAATACTCGATAACATGTCTATGATTGGAGAATCTGTAGCAGGAGAGTTTGCAACTACAAAAGATTTAGCTTGGGCTAAAGCTGAGTACTGGAAAAACGGTGCATCTATTTCTGATATAGGTAAATTTGCTCCGGAAACTAAGATGGGCAAAGCTTTAGAATACTTTGATGGAATGACAGAGTTTACAGATACTGAAGGAAATAAGATCGTTGGCGGAAAAGCTCGTAAAGCTCTTAGTAAGGATAACTTAATGTTTATACAGCAAGGGGCGGAGCATGAGTTGTCTGCAACAAGAATGCTAGCTCTAATGAAAAACATGGAAGGGAAGCTAAAAGATGCTGATGGGAATGTGATAATGAATGAGGAAGGTAATCCTGCAAACCTGTGGGACTTACTAGTAGTGGACAAGAAAGGGAAGATGTCTGTAGATCCTAGAGTTGCAAACTTTAACAAAGCAGACTTTATAAATCTTTTACAAGGGTTGTCTAGAAGAACCAACCAAACAAAAGGTAGTTTTGATAGATCGCTACTAAACAGACGTTGGTACGGTAAACTAGCTATGCTATTCCGTAACTGGATGATACCTGGTATCCGTAGAAGATACGGGCACGGTGGATTTACAGGATCTACATTGCAAGTAGACGAGGAGCTTGGGACAGTTACACAAGGTATGTACATATCTTTCTACAACCTGATAGCAGAGTCGTACCAAAACAAACAGGTACCAATGACTACGTATAGAACTATGACAGAAATGGAGAAGCGCAACGTTAAGCGTACTCTAGTAGAGCTATCTAGTTTAGCTGCATCTATAGCTTTAATAGCTGCGCTGTCAAACCTAGACGACGATGAAGAAACTTGGGTAAGTAATTTTATGTTATACCAAGCAAAAAGATATAAAATGGAAATGCTACAGTGGACGCCGCTAGTGGGAACTAAAGAAGCTTTTAGAATTCTTAAGTCTCCAACAGCTACGGCGCGGCCGGTAGAGCAGGGTATAGCTTTAATAGAACAAGTAATGTTTAGAGAGCTTCCCCACCTAGTAGGTATACCTGTAGACGAATCTAAAATATACTACCAACGTAGATCTGGTAGATATAATAAAGGTGACAGAAAACTTAGGAAGAAGATCAATGATTTAATACCGGTGCTAAGAGGATTGCAGAAGTCCCAAACACCAGAAGAGGCTGCCAAATGGTTTGGCACATTAGAGTAGTAATAAAAAAGGGGCGTCAGCCCCCTTTTTTTGTGATATAAATATCTGGATTAAATATTTCGTCTTCTAACTCTATTATACTGTGCAGCTCTGCGTTTAAAGGCAGCTCTACACCAAGTTGTTGCTGTAGTCTAAGTCGTCTTCTTTCTGATCTATATATTATTTGTGCTAAATCGCCGTGTACATCAAATCCATGGAAGTCTAGTAGTTTACTTTTGTATTCACCGCCTAACTCTGAGTATTTACCTGTCTTAAAATTATAAAAATCTCTCTCATGCTGTGTAGGAATCTTAAACACAAAAGCTACAAACTCCGGCGACGGGTCGTATGTCTCTATAAAAGTACTAAACTGGCTAAGCGCCTGCTCAAACTTTAGAAACGTACTGTTGCCAGAGAATCTGTACAGTAGTACAATGCAGTCTTTATGCTTTTGGTCACCTATAAAACAATTTACAAACAATTCATTAAACAAATACAACCTTCTGCTACCTCCTAACATAGGGAATACAAACATAGATGACTTTGTCATGTTTGCTGTAAGCACCTCGTAGGTTTTAACAGAGTTTACTAGTTGCTCTTTTATAATGTTTACTTTATACATTCGTCTCCCTACAGGAAAACTTTCCCCAACATCTATTGAGTAATTCTCTGTAACTAGAGATACTATCTTACCTTTTATTGTAATAGGCTTAATAGTATCTGTAGCTCCAGAAATTAAAAAAGATCTAGGATTCTTTGGGGATATTACTAATTGTTTGTGTTTAACCTTCATTGATTACAGAGTTAGAGTTATACAATACTAGCTCTGGTAAAGAAGATCCGGTGTACTTGAGCACCTCTTCAGGGGTCCTCAGCATGTATACAAGGTTGAATGTCTCTGTAAATTTACAAATTCCATCTTTAACTCCAAATTTTTCTACATATATTTTTAGTACCTCTTGGTAATATTCTACTTTTTTTACATTCTTTATGATCTTTTCAGATGTTTTTGGGCCCATTCCTGGTATACCTGGTATGCCATCTGTTGAGTCACCCATAAGCGTTTGCATCCACAAAAACTTATCAGCGTCTTGCTCAGAAGTATTTATCCATTCCATTTTTTGGTAATTAAAATGTTTACCTGGAACTTGTTTTAGCACATCCTTGTCTGGGCTGCATATCACGTATGCTTGGCCTTTATGCTTAGAAATAATTGTAGCATATATACTCACACAGTCATCCGCCTCAAGCTTAGACACACATGTAAAATTGTGCGGGTCTTGCTGCAGGTACTCTTTAAGCGCATAAAAGATAGGAGGTTTAGAACTAAGCTTTCTATTGTATTTGTAGGGCCTAGTTTCTGCAACTGCATATCTAAAACATTTACCAATTGTCAAAAAGCCTGCATATTTATGAGCACCAGTTTCTTCTAAGATAGTTTGTATTCTACTATTTATGCCTTCAATCGCCTCTTCCAGGGTATCTTTACCCATCTCGTAATACAGGAGGCTATCTGCATCTATTAGTGCTACTTTCATAATGAAAAAATTATGGGGGCACAAGGCCCCCTAATTATTATATAGCGTTAAGCTCTGCAACGCTTTTGTCGCAGGATTCTTTACACTCTGAATACTCTGTTACTGCTTCAATTCGCATGTCTGCCCACTGCTCATCAGTCATAGCTGCATAAGTAGAGCTATGATAGATAGAACCGTTGACACCTACAAGAGATGAGTGAACAAAATACTCTAAACATCTAATAGCACCTGTATTATCATCAGGAACAGCACCAATGTGCATAGGATCTACAAAGATATTATGTATCTCGCCGCTGTAGCATCCAATATACTTAAGACCTCCTAAGTGTAAACCTTTAACACAAGATTGATTGTCATTTGTATTCACATGAGACCAATCAGGTAATCTGTGTCTACAACCAACTTTGATAAAATGCTGAGGAGAGCCATAGCCATTCACACCCTCGCAATAGAACGCATCTCCACCTGAACCCATAACAGAAGGTTCAAATAAGCGGTCCTCTACGTGCTCAGGTAGGCCATCGCCCTCTATTTCGCCTGTGTCAGGATTAAATGTACGAGCATAGCGATCTACTTGCTCACCAGTTTCTCGATCAAACTTGTGCATAATCTCTCTAGACACTTTGTAGCCGTTAAGCAAGCCTTCACTAGTAACTTTCATTTGATACATAGTAGCTCTACGGTCTGCAACTTCCTCACTAAGACCGTGCTCTTCCATGAGCTCCTCTTTTAGCTTAGGGTGTACATATTTTAGATTTACAAAGTTGAAGAAACGTTCTGAAAAGTCAGCATCTACACCTTTCTTTCTAAGAATAGGATTACGCAACCATCTAGTCCACATTTTAACAAGCGGCAGGAAAGATAAACCTTTGTCAATAGACTCAAATATTCTATCTACCAAAGCTTGGGGCATAGGATAACTTGACACTACACCATTACTCTTAAGAAAGAACTGGCCTGTAGCCTTGTTCACATGAATGTGCTCACATTCTGTCTCAATTGTTTTAGTATAGTCTTCTACAGCAATCTCAGCAAATTGCCGTAAAATATCTTCATACTCTCCCATACTTACTGCATCATCTGCGGCAGCTTTTAGGGTTGTCATATTTGCATACAGCTCTTTGCTGTACGTCACGGAGAAGTTTTTATCTCCATATGATCCTGAGATCACATCATCAATTACGTTTAGTGTAATCATAGTTTAGTTATTTATTTGGGTTACTAATTTACAAAATAAAAAAATAATTTACAAGTTTAAAACATGTATCTTATTGTATTCCAAGGTATTATGTGGTCATGCATGACTCTAAAGCCATTCATGTAAACAGCTTTTAAGTGTCTATTATACCTTATATTTATTCCACCATACTGAGATACTTTTGGTTCTTGTATCTTTGGTTTCCATAAGTCGCGCTCCGTGTACGGATGCTTCTTTAAATTAGCCTCGTGCTTTTTCTCATTGTGAGTAAGAAATATAACCTCGGCTAGAACTTGCTCCTTGTAATCTACATAGTCATTTAGCATGGCAAACAGCTCTTCATAATCTTTGTCCCATCCTTGATACACAATCACAGGACTAAAGTTTACGTGTACATCATACCCGGCCTCTATAAATGCATTGATAGCTTTAATTCTATCTATGATCTTAGACGTCCCTGGCTCGTGGATGTCTGACCGCTCTTGCGGCATTAAGCTAAATCTAATACGTATCTTACCTTCAGGGTTAAACTCTAACAACTTAGGATTAACATACTTAGTAGCAAAGCTGCCCATTGCAACAGGATGATCTCTGAAGAATGCAAAGATTCTTTCCCAATCATGGTACTTAGCATGCAGCGCAAAGTCTTCGTTACAACTAATGTCGTACGTAGTAAACTCTGGATGCGTCTGGTTGGGTTTATCAACCGGTGTAAAGTATGCATGATTATTAATCTCTGTAAGTATATCACCTGTGTTCTTAGCTACAGATAAACCGTCAGGCTTATGGCGTTTCATATAACAGTATGAACAGTTATACAAGCAGCCATAGCCAAACGAGGGAGAAATAAAATCTGTAGACCTCCCGGACGGTCTTATCTGAAAAGCTTTCCTAGTTACATGAGTTAGGAGCCCCATTGGAGTCTATCTTTTGCATCTAGGTACACACTAATCTCCTTCTGTAGCTCTGCACTAATGTCTGGAGCTGCGTCAGGATGCACATTAAACTGGCCTATAGTAGATAGCATAGTCGATACCTCTTCGTTGTATTCTACCAACTCTTGGCAGTTAGCAACAAGTCTAGTATCATATGCGCCTGCATTAGGCATATCTAACACAAACAACTCTCTACTCTTAGCAGCAATCAAAGCAGGATCTGTAACTTCCTCACAAAAAGCTTGGAACTTAGCAATCCTTTCTACATTTTTTCTAATTTCTGTAACTGTAGAATCATCGTCTTTCTCCATATCAATCCACTCCATAGATCTGTGAGTGACTAGTTCTGCAGCTTCATAACATTCCTTAAACTTATCAAATAGCTCAGGGTTAATATGTTTAAGTGCAGACAAGTGCGTCATGTCTATGACAGCCTGGATCTTTTTACCAGTATACCATTTAATTAAGTGTGAATCCATAGTGTATCCTCCATCTGAATTTAGTTGCAAAAAGAATTCATCAATGTGCTTACAATTAGCACCTTTTGCAATGTGTTTAATATACGTTTCTCTAACTCTAATAAGCTGCGGCGTGTCCCACTGATCTTGCGCCTTCCCAGGTCTAGCCCATTCTGCAGGTTGTCCCTTATCCTCACCATACGTTGAGTATACACGAACAGGCGGCTGCTCATAATAAAACATTTTACCAGTCAGACACTCGTCCCAAGAATACCAATTATTATCAGGGTAAACTTGTTTAAATGTAGGGGCATAGCAGCCAATAATATCAGCAGCAAGCATAAACTTTTCCTCGTCAGCAGTACTACCATAATAAATAGTCTTCTCACTTTGCATAAGATCTTTAGCTTTAGGCTCGATCTTATCCCAGGTATAGTTTTTGCCATC
>Ga0209337_1000910_pt1 | contig 23312 bp, 42 predicted proteins | sample LinPmetageLP53_FD_184044 | JGI IMG/M metagenome (GOLD analysis project Ga0209337, IMG submission 184044) | Marine viral communities from the Pacific Ocean - LP-53 (SPAdes) (version 2) | ecosystem: Environmental > Aquatic > Marine > Oceanic | place: Pacific Ocean | collected 2010-02-08 | reverse complement strand
CGTCAATTCTTTTAGCTTCGTAGTGATGTTGATCGATTGCTAGTTGTCTAACACCATCAGTCTGAGCTGAGTATGTTACTGCTGTTCCAGCAGATTTAGCAGCAGCTGCTTCTTCAGCTACTTTAGGGATATTAAGAATGTCGCCACCACTTGATACCATAGATGAGAAATCTGTTACTTGATTTCTTAACTGAAATTTTCTTTCAGCATAGTCAAGAATTGCATCTCTCCACATCTCAGGTATAAAATTTGCGGCTGTTGTTACTGTTACATTTGCCATTTTATTTTCCTCCTCAGGAATTTAAATTTATCTTTTTTTCTTAAGATAGTGGCTTAACAAGTCAGTATGACTTTTTCTTCGTTCTTTACTAGAAGCTAATCCCTCGAAAGGGTTTCCTTTAAACTTTTGAACATTGACTTGGTTTTCTACATTGCCAACATTAACTCCAGCTTTCTGGTTAAATTCTTCAGTAATCGTTCGAAGGAGTGTTAAATCCTCTACCTTCTCAAATTTCTCTCGCTTACCTTCAGGAATCTGGTTTAGTAGTGCGTTTCTTTCTTCTGTAACATACCCATTAAATGCAGTTGATATTTCTTCGAATTGCTTCGAAAGTTCTACATTCTTGTTCTGTTCTTCAGTAAGTAGGGTTTTATATTCCCCTTGCTCTGCTAAACTATTTTTACGCTGCTCTTCCTGTTCGAGATTTATATTTTCCATTTTCGATTTTAATTGGTTGCGTTCTTTCACAACTTCATTAAATCGAGAGTATGGAACAGCTTGATCTAACTTTTTTTCGTCTTTATTGACTTGAGGTTCTTTTACAGCTTCCTCTATTGCTGTATTCTGCATTTCTTCAGACATTTTAACTCCTTTAGTGGATTATTATATGGCTTTAAGTTAATTATGAATTAAATTAAGAACAATTCAAATGTCAAAAAAATTAAAAGAGTTTGATTTCAAGCAGCAATGGTTCGATTATATGAATTATGTGCCACACGCAGGACAGCGAAAGTTGCATTTCCCTGAGAAGCCAACTGCATCTTACTTCGTAAATATCTGTGGTAGAAGATATGGAAAAACTACAGCTGCGTATCGAGAAGCAGAGTTTTACGCTGCACAACCTAATAAAAAAATCTGGCTAGTTGGCTTATCCTACAAGAAATCACGATTAATGTTTCGTGAAATTTGGAAAGATATGGTAGCTGGTAAAGGACACGATATTGATAGAGCTTCAGAAAAAGAACAATATATTAAGTTCAAATGGGGAACAACAGTAGAAGGTATGTCTTGTGAGAATCCAGATTCATTAGTTGGGGAAGGTGTGGATTTATTAATTATTGATGAAGCAGCAAAGATGCAAAGAAAAATTTGGGATATGTATTTATCTCCTACTCTAATTGACAGAAAAGGGAAAGCTATTTTTATTACTACGCCTGAAGGGTTTAATTGGATTTATGATTTATTCTTATTAGGACAAAGCGATGAACAATGGTATAGTGTACAATCTCCTAGTTGGGAAAACGAACACGCATTCCCAGAAGGAGAAAACGATAAGTTCTTATTGGAACGAAAGCGTAATATGTCCAAAGAGTTATTTGACCAGGAGTTTGCTGCGAAGTTTACTTCAATGGAAGGACGAGTATATCCATTTGATAGAGAAAGAGATATGGGTAATGTTCCATATAATCCAGAGTTGCCAACATATTGTTCAATGGACTTTGGTTATCGTATGCCATCAGTATTGTGGTTTCAAACCTATATAGAAAATGGTAATCCACATATTAATATTATAGATGAGATAATTCACGAAAGAAATATTGCAACTGATAAGTTAGCAGAAATGATTAAGAAAAAGAATTATCCTGTGATTACTTACTACGGCGATCCTGCTGGTAGTTTCGTTCAAGGACAATCTGGAATGGGAGATATTCACGTATTTAGAAAGCACGGAATTTATGTAGAGTATCGTATGGACAAACTATCTCGTAATATACAAGGTGGTGTTAGTTATTGTCGTGGGTTCTTTGAAAATGTAGACGGACTAAGACGAATTAAAGTAGATAATAGATGTGTAGGGATTGCAGAGGATTTTGAGAATTACAGATTCCCAGAAGCTCAAGAAGGTAAGCCGATTTCTAACAATCCTATCAAAGATGGATACAACGAACACGGCTGTGATGCTTTTAGATATTTTATATTGAATAGGTTTCCAATTAGAAGTAACTTCATTGGAAGAATATCACGATAATAGGAAAACAAATGATTTTTACACCACAAGAGATTATACAGGATTCATTAACTCACTTCAAAGAAGAACAAGCGAAAGCTAGAAGGGAAGAAGTTAGAAAATCATTAGATTATTATTCTGGATCATTAACACACCAGTACATAGAAGATTATTTCAAGTCTGACGCATTCCAAGAAATTCCTCATTACAATACTAATATTGTGAAAAAATTTGTTAATCGTATGTCCAAGATATACACGATTGGTGCTAAGAGAAATGTAACCAAGAGATATGATGAGCTAACTGAAAATAAGAATGCTCGTATGAAACAAATGGAACGAATGACAAGACTAATTGGTACTTGTGCTACTTATGTTATGTATGATGAAGAATCAGAAAAATTTGATTATCGTTCTATCTATTATTTTGAACCTTATTTTGGCGACAACCCTTATAAGCCAGAAGCTATTGTTTATCCAATGATGCACGGACACGCAGAAATTGGAGATACCCAACAATTACAATATGCTTACTGGGATTCAGAAAGATGTATCAAGTTTGATGATAACGGAGATGTCTTTGAGGAAATAGAACATAACTTAGGTGTATTACCTTTTGTGTTTAGCCATAGAGAAGAACAATTAGATTCTTTCTTTGTTGAAGGAGCTACAGATTTAGTATCTGCTAATGAGCATATTAATATTACAATGACTGAAATGCAATTAGGGCTACGCTTCCAAATGTTTGGACAGCCAGTTGTAACTGGAATCATTTCTGACAATAGTAATGTTAGAGCAGGTTCAGATGAAATTTTAACTTTGCCAGAAGGAAGTAACTATAATATTGTTGCTCCACAAGGAAATGTAAGAGATGTTATTGAGAACATTAAATGGCAAATAGAATTAGTGGCGTTAAATAATCATCTATTTGTTACCTTCGCACAATCGGGTGGAGAAGTACCTAGTGGTATATCGCTAATGATTAAAGACTTAGAACGCCACGAAGATTTTATGGACGATAAAGAATTATATCGTCAGTATGAAAAAGATTTCTATAAAGTAGAGTATGCTTTATCTCTATCTAATAATTTAGGGTTACCAGATCCTAAGCGTTTCAAAGTCGATTTCTCTGAAGTCGAATATCCTATGACTGCTCAAGATAAGATTATGCTAAGTGAATATAAGTTGAAACACAATTTAACTACTGAAGCAAAAATAATGGCAGAAGAAAATAAAGATTTAAGTGTGGAAGAAGCACAAAAAATCATTGAAGAAAATAGAGATGTCAATGGTATATCGTTGCCAGTTCAGCCAGTTGAAAAACTTGAACCAGTTGAGGTGATTGAAAATGATTTCAATGCAGAACAAGATTAATTTTGATTTTAATAAATTAAAAAAAACAAAACTAAAAAAAATGATAGTGCTTGAAGTCTTAGCTCCTTTAGCAGAAGAAGCTAGAAAGCAATCTTCTGACACATTTAAAAAACAACAAGATATACAAGGAAATAAGTTTATTAGCTATACACCTAAGTCTAAGTGGCTTAGAATAAAAAAAGAATCTGGTATGGCTACAGACTTTATGATAGGCAAAGGAAATTTAAAAAAATCCATAGATAGCAAATCTGCTGTTAAAACAAATATGTCTAAAGTTTCAGCAAAAGTAGGATCAAATGTAAAATACGGACATTATCATTTAGGTGTAACTGGACAATATAAAAACAATGTTCAGCGTAAATGGTTTTTTTCTAGTAACGCAGAAGTAAGAGAGTTGGTGTTATCTAAAATTTCATCTTTGAGCCTAGATAAGAATTTTTTAAATAAATTTAAAGAAAAATTACGCACCAGTCTTAAAAATATTGGTAAAAAAATAAGTTCAAAGTAATGAATAGTATAATAAAAGAAATATTTAAAATGATAAAAGAGCTTCGTGAGGTTTCAAAAGCCAATAACGAGCTTCTCGGTTTTATATGCCAAAAAATATCTTCAAACGATTCAGTAGAAAAAGACTATATTAATATTGATGAGTTTATGACGACTTCTTTAGAGATGTCTGAGATGTTTGAAAAATACGATATTATGCCTGACGAGTTTGGGATTTCATAGATTCTTCCCTCTCGATTAATTCTTCCAGCCACTTTCTTCTTTCGTTATTTGTAGGACGCTTTGCAGGTAATGGATCTAACTCAACTTTCTTAGCTCGTTGCAATAACGCATATCTATCTGCTCTATCCTCTCTACGTTTTTGCCTATAAGGTTTCTTACCTTTTTTTATACTAGCTACTGCTTTCTTTTCATCTTGTTTTCTTTTTAAAGGTTTGTCGTTTGTGGGATTTCTTTTCGGAAGGGTTTCTAAAGCTCCCTTTACTTCTTCGGTTTCCACATCAATAACCTCTACGGCGTCTATTTCAGTTGCTTTTAAAAATTTTTCGAATGGACTATCTACGGTTACATTGATATTCTTAACTAGCTTACCAGAATGCTCTAATACTAGTCGCCCTGCCTGGACATTTCCCTCAACTGCTTCTCGTACCATACTATTTAATACCATAGGTAGCTTTGCGTTAAATGAAATCATATACTTCTTATAATACATCTCAATAAATCTATCATCTGAAAACCAGTTATGTATTGTTTGAGGTGTCATACTTAACTCGTTGGCTAGTTCGGTTTTGTTTAGCTCTGGATTATTAATCAATAAGTCAATAGCAGCCATTTGATTGGCTTTTTTCAATTCTATATTACTCATCTTCCTTGTCCTCTGTATTTTTTCTTATAGTATTTGGTAGATAGCTTTGTACCACGCTTTGTGTTTTTGCTATTACCTTGTCGAGTTTTTTTTGCTCCATTGGAGCGTCGTTCTTGTCGCTTTACATTCTTCATTTCTTCTTCTTATCCTTGCGAAATATCTTTTCCCACTTCTTCTCCCACTCTTTCTGGGAAATACCCATTCTCGGCTTGTCGCCTTTACCAGCACCATCAGGTTTTTTGTATATACTCTTTTCTACCATTTAACTTTATTAGACCAATAAGCTGCTGACATCTTTCCTCTTGCTATATTTTTTCTATGTCTAGCTTTAAATGATCGGCGTCTTGCTTTCTGTGCTGCTGTCTTAGGTTTCTTACCAGCACCACTTACGCCTTGTTGACCAAAACGAATTAGCTTAATCTTACTGCCAGACTTCGCTAGTACAGCGTGTGATTTTTTTGCGTGTTTAGGCGTTCGCTTGGGTTTGTTATAACCCGAGAATCGCTGTCCTCTGTAAGTAATCGCCATTACTTCTTCTTTTTCTTTTTCTTTTTTCCGTACGGCATAACTATCTCCTCTTTTTCTTCAATCTATCTTTTGGGCATACTTTAATATAATCTACTCGATTTTCTGCTAGTGTATATCCTTTGTGTAACCCACAATAAGTTAACTCTCCTCGCTTTGCAGCGAATGAGCAGTTTTTTTGGATAAGCGAACAGTAGTCGAACATCTATACTAATCTATATCTAATTCTTTGTATAATTTCGTATCTGTCATTGAACTTTTAGTGTTAATGACAAAAGTTGGAGCTGAGATCATTCTCTTTACTAGGAACTTTTCTTTCTTGCATAAGCATTCTTCCAGGTCTGGCTCACTCATTTCTTGTATGTGTTCAAACACTTTATCACACTCTAAACATTTATAATCGTATGTTGGCATACACACAATTTAGGGGTAAATATTAATAAAATACCACCAATTTCTTGGATTGGTTGTCTAGTAGAAACTCTCTAAAAAACACTAGCCTCAAAATATCCCTATCTCTAGCAATATTAGTCGTTTACAGAGATATTTTTAAATCTTGATTCTTATATATAGAGTATTAAATTATTACTATTTATACCTAGCAATAGTCGTTTACTGCTACCTCGCAAGTAATACTAATACCAAACCTACCTTTAGTTTAATGCACTTCTAGGGGGGGTAAAATATGATCAATCATCAAAGAAAAAATAATATTTCTATGATCTACTGCTCAATCAAGGCTACCAATCAAGCTACTACAAGCCAATTAAGATCATATAGCTTTAGGGTTGGACGTTTAAAAGTGGTAAGGGTGGGTTGCTAAGGTATAGCCACTAAGCATACATAAGGATAACATATACAAAATATAAATAAATCATTGACTATTGAAGAAAAAGGCTTAACTTGTTTTTATTGATAACAATTAAAAGGGTTACAAAATGAACAAATTAAAAGAAATGAAGATCACTCTCAAAGAGATCGAAACTTTAAAAGAGGCTAAGATCATACTAGATAAGATCTCCAATACAGAAAATTACTATGTAGAGTTTTGGAGAGACTTAAAGATGATTAGAATTAATACAGATGAAAGCTCAAAAAGAGGATCTACAATAAGTTTCTATCCTCTAGAACTTGAAGGTAGAGGTTATGGATTAGCAAAAGAGACGCACACAAGAGAAGAGGTAAGACAAAACAAAAAAGCCGAAGATCAACTTTAAACTATACATAATTTAAGATCCTAAGAACTTAAACAAAAACAAAGAGGTTAAATAATGCAAAATAAAAAAATGATTAGTTTAAATAAATACTTTATTAATCAAGATCTAAAACAAAAGCAAAAAAGAGCCGATAAGATCAAGCAATTAAAAACAAATATATCTGAATTATTGTTTGTGGTTGGCTTGTTTGGCTCTCTCTATCTATTGCTAATTATAGGATCAATTTAAAATGATTGATCAAATACTAAATTTTACTTTGTTCTACATTGTCTTCATCATTGTATTACTATGGATCTTGACAATCAAAGAACAATTAAAACAACATAACAAACAAAAAGAGGTTAAAAAATGAAACTACACCACACCAAATACAAAAAAAACTATTCTATATTTATTTTAGATAGTATCAAACCATACGAAGAAGATCAACCAATAAAAGAAGATCAAAAACTAAACTACTTAATTGATACATTTAAAAAAGAATCTGGGTTTAATAACAAAACAGACCATTTTCAAAATTCATTTTCTTATTGGTTATCTGGTCTTCCAAGTGTTATTAATCTTCCATTTTATAATGAAGATGTTATAGATTTAGCAGTAAAAATGGGATCTATTGAAGAAGATCCAAACCAAAAGACAAAAGACAAAATAACTAATAATTATTTCAATTTTATGTCTTATATGGTTTTGGATATGAAATTAAAACAAGATCTTGATTTAATATAACCAATAAAAAAGCCCTTATTAATTTAGGGGCTTTTTTAACTTAACAAATAAAGGGCTATAAAATGAAATACGCAGTTAAAGTAACCACGCAAAATAAAAGTAAATCTTTTATATTTTTTGAAAATGATAATTTGGATTATAATGAAATTAGAAAACATTATAGCCAAATGATTAATAAATATAACCACGCAAAAAGTAATGGAGTAAATCCTACAATAAAAGATAATAGGAATAATTATTTATTAATTAGAGATATTGAAATAATAAATACTAATGATCTATTTATATAATAATAAACAATAAGGAAACTAATAAAATGAAGGACGAATTTACAACATTTAGTATAAATATGGTTGGTGTTGGTTGTGAGGTTGATTTACTGCCAATTCATATTAAAACGCTAGATTATGAACTATATGAAGATCTAAAAAAATTCATTAAAAAATATAATAAACATATTGAAGAAGAAGATAAATATGTATTTAATGGATCAGATTATATTAAAATGAATAAATAATAATAAAAAGCTACTTATAATAAATAGGTAGCTTTTTTTATACAAGAATTAAAAGAATTATAATAATAATGTTATAATAATAAACAAGGGGTATAAAATGAAACTAACAATACCAAAAACAAAAAAACAAGCAATAGATCAAGCAATAAACACGCAAAGTATAATAAGTAATAATAATTTTAGTTTAGATGAATTAATTATTATATCTGAACACTTTTTATATTTTGGTAAAAAGTTTGGTTTACTTGATGAATTTAAAGAAAATGGAATTATATAATAATAACAAACAATAAGGAAACTATAAAATGAAAAAAGATGAATATAGGGAGTTAATTAAAAATCAAAAATCTTTAAACTTTTTAGAGGGTTTACCAATTTTTGATGATCAAAATAATATAACTGACAAAGGACAATATTTAATAAATAGTATATTCAATACTAAATATTTAATAAGAGATGTTTTTGAATTAGATGTATTACTAGATATAAAACAACTATTAGATGAACAAATAAATGAATTAACATTATAATAATAACAACACGAGGGCTATAAAATGAAAGATATACAAATTAAAGAAAATGAAAATAATGAGATAAAACTAACTATATATAGACATAATAATAGTTTAGTAATTGAAAATCAAAATAATACTAATCAATGTTTTTATATCAATTCAATAAATAATGATAAAAATTTAGATGATTTATATTTCGTTATTGATATAAATACAACTAATGTTGAAAAAATAGATGATGATTTATATAAAATAACAACATAAGGAAACTATAAAATGAGCAAAGATAATAAGTTTGATTTAATGGACTATATGTGTGAAATACTAGATAATTTTTATAATAAAAATGGCTTGGAAAGTATGTGTGCTTTGGACAGTCAATTTTGTGGAAATTATAAAAATCAAGAACAATATAAATGGTTACAAAGATTTTCTGTTGTTTGGGAAAAACTTGAAGAAAGATATAACAAAAGATACTATCAATAAAAAAAGCCACTAGTTAAAGTGGCTTTTTTCTAACAAACAAGGTTATGAAAAAATGGATTAGATCCATTAATCATTGAAAGGACTATAAATTAACACTATAATTATATTTATACTAGTATATTATATTATATCTCACAGGGTATTATATTATATTCTAGAGGGTATTTTATATTATTTTACGAAATATGAAGAATTTATTAGTTATATCTAATTATAATAGTTATTATGTACATACAAGGTTTATGAATTATATTACAAACAAGACAAAAAATTATACTATAGAGGTAGCTAGATCTTATGCTTCATTTACCTATCAGTTAAATCAAATAATAGTTACCTCTATAAATTTATTATAAACAAACAAGGAAAGGAAAACAATGAGTAGTAAGGTACTGAATAAGTTAGCAAAACAAGTTGAAGAAAGTTGCGAGAAGTATGCACAAAAAAGAGCAGATCTTCTATGTAAATATATATTAGAAATTGAAATGGGAAAATATAACCAAGTTCAATTTGAGGTAATAGTCAAAGAATTAAGGCAACAAGTATTTAATCATAGAGAGGTTAAATAATGGCAAATGAAAGCATAGATGATTTAGTATCTATATCTGAACAAGGTATTAATGTTGATACTGAAAAAAGAATTATAATAAGGAACTTGGCACAATATAATGATCCAGATGATTATTACCTTATATATGAAACCTCTTATACTGATGAGGGCAATATTATATTGGAGATAGTACCAAAGAATAGTCATTATGGAAAAAGAGTAGAACAATGGAACGAGGAGGAAAAATGAGTAAAGAATATACAGATAAACAGATTAATAGTATGATACTACATCTTAGGCTTAATAATATTGCAGAGATGTATTATTTGGAGAATCAAGACAATTCTGATAGGAACTTTTTTGATTATCGGACACAAACTTATTTAACACGCCAACAAATTTGTAGCTTGGCAATAGAAACCAAATGGGAGGACAAATGAATAATAATGAAGATCAGTTTTATGGATTGAATATATGGCTTAATATTAATGAAAGAAGTCAAGCGTGGATTGCACGAAGACTTGAAATATCGCCAATGACAATCTCTACTTGGAAGAGAGAAAATAAAATACCACACACACAAAAGTTAGCTATATGTCAAGTAACAGGTGCAACAATGGTAGAATTATGGGGGGAATTATGAGTAAGGAGATGAGTGTATTTGATGACTTGTTTAGCTATAATGCCAATGAGTTTAAAGATAAAAAAGGCGATTATGATTATCTATCGTGGAGTGACGCAGTTGCTATCGTATTGAAGAAATATCCAGATACTACGTGGGATATTCACGAGTTTGACGATGGATCACCTTATAAACAAACAGACGCAGGTGCTTTCGTAAAAGTAAGTGTTACGATAGAGGGAATTACAAGAACGCACACGCACCCTATATTAAGTCATTATATGAAAGCAATACCAAAGCCAAATGCTTTTGACGTTAATAGCTCAATTCTTAGATGTTTAGTCAAATGTTTTGCTTTGTTTGGATTAGGACTATATATCTATCAAGGCGAGGATTTGCCTTTTCAAGATCCACCAAGCTTCAAACAATTTAAAGAACTTGAAACTAAGAACGACTTAGCTAAAAAAGTTGGAGCAATCACGCAAGAGGAGTGGAACATTACAATTAAGAGAAAAGCACAAAGCGATTTCTACGAACAGAATTGTATTAAAGCTATCGCTTGGTTAGATGATAAGATAGAGCAGCACAAAAAGAAAGAGAGTAAATAATGAGCGATTATATTATTTGGGGATTAGTCGGTTTATTTTTATTCCTAACGAGAAATACAGGTGCATAATAGTTTCATAAAACTATATCGCAAAATCCAAGATAATTGGATATGGGATAATCCACTTTACCTAAAGTGTTGGATAGATATGTTGATGAGGGCAAGTATAAAGCCCTCGTCAATGTTGATGAACAATCATATAATCAATGTAAGTCGTGGAGAGATTGTATTTTCTCAGGAGAACTTTTCTAAAAGAAATGGTATGTCAAGGCAACAATTAAGAACATTTTTAAAGAAGTTAAAACAAACCAATATGATAAAAAGTAGTCCAAATTCTAACCAACAAGTAACCCACCTTTTTATCGTCGAGTACAATGTCTATAATTCTCTTAAGAGTAACCAAGAGATAACCACTAAGCAACAAGGGGTTAACCATATTATAAGAAAGAAAGAAAGAAAGAAGGTAAGAAATAATAAAGACTTTGAGTTATTTTGGAACGCTTATCCAAAGAAAATAGGAAAGAAAAAAATAGAAGATAAGTTTAATGCTATTGAGTTTCCTATTGATAAAATTTTAAAGAATATAGAATTACAAAAGCAGTCGGATCAATGGCAGACACAACAATACATACCTAATCCAGAAACCTATCTAAACCAAGAGAGGTGGCAAGATGAAGTTATATTGGAAGTAAAACCAGATGAGCCAGTATTTATATACGAGTGTAATATTTGTAATAAAGTAAAGGATAAGTCGCCATATAGAGATATGTATATATCGTGTTGCGACAAACAAACACAAGCAAGAAAGGAATACAAATGAGTAAAGTAGAGAATAGTAAAGAGTTGCAAGACAACAAGGAAAGAGATTTATATTTTTCTTTCTTTGAGGAACTAAACAGAGTTCATAGTATGTATAGAAAAGCAATAGATAAGTCAAAAGATATACCTATAAAAAAATATACACAGAAAGAATATAGAGCTTTTGTAGATGAGATTGTTATGGAGTGCATAGGATATTCAGAAATGGAAAGGGAGGAAAAATGAGTGCATATAGAGATTATGTAGAAGAAAATATAGACCACTTGATTGATAATCAAATGGAACAAGAGAAAGAAAAGATAAAAAAAGATTATAACGAGGGGGAATTATTATCTACTTGTTGTGGTTGGAGTCCAGCTAGTGAGCCAGTAGGAGATAATGGTAACAAAGAAGATGACATTATTGCCTTATGCAGCAAGTGTAAAGATTGGTCAGGGTTTGAATATGAAACAGACGAGGACGAATAATGAGCGAAAAGAATAAAGCCTATAAAAGCAGAGAGAGAGTTAATACAAGTTATCTAATGAGCAAAGATACAGACGAACTATCTAAAGATCCTAAGTGGCACGAATTTGTCCAAGAGTGTATAAAAGAACACGGCTACTCTTGGTATTATAGTGTAAGACAACAACCTTTTGGCAAGTATGTTAAGATGAATTATTCAAGAACGAGGGATAAATGAGATACGGAGTACCTAGAATACCTAGACAAGAAAAACCTATATTGGAAAAAGGTGCAGTTCCAAGAATATTGCAAGAGATATATTATACTTGCAGTAGCAATGGATCAAAGGAAGTCAATATAGAATTAACCTTAAAAAGATTTAAAGATAAATTAGAAAAGTTACAGGAGGAGCAATGAAACCAAGTAGTGCTAAAGCAAAGGGAAGAAATTTCCAGAACAAAGTAAGAGAACTAATAATGGAGTATCTGGATATAAATAAACACGATATCAAGACAGCAGTAATGGGAGAGAGTGGTATGGATATAAAGCTATCTAGTGCTGCGAGAAAGAAGTTTGGGTATGCCGTAGAGTGTAAAAAAGTAGAAAAGATTAGTATTTGGAAGTGTTTTGAACAAGCGTGTGAAAATTCAGAGGACTTAGAGCCATTGTTAATATTCTCTAAGAACAATTCTGAAATATTAGTTTGCTTTGAATTTAAGCATTTGTTATCTTTAGTGAACGAAAGTAACGGATTCAGGAGATTAACGAAATGAAGATCAATGAAGATGGTTATATTTTATCTTGCCCAAGTTGTGATAGTAAAGACTTAATAAAGAAATCACGACAAAAGAACTATGACGGAAGTTATAAACAACGCTATATGTGTAAGGGTTGTGGTTCTAGGACGGTAAATCCTCAACTACTAGACGCAGACATAGTCAGATCCAATGTTTTGTTAGCTAAACAAAAACAATCGGCACAAGATGTCAATAGGATTGAAAGAAAAGGATTCAGGGAACACGCCAGATATGAAAACGCAATTACTAGCTTATTATTTAACATACACGAGTTATTACAAAAGCGTAGTTTTTCAAAAAAGAAATTCAAGAAAGTTAAACAAGGTAAGTCTGTTGGTGTTCTTCAAATATCTGATACACACTTTAACGAACTTGTTTCCCTACCTCATAATTCCTACGATTTTAAGGTTGCTGCAAGGCGTTTAAAACATTATGTAACTAAAGCTAAGCGTATATTTAAGACATACGACATCAATAATGTGTTTATCGCTATTACAGGCGACTTAATTAATTCCGATAGACGACTAGACGAAATGTTGAATATGTCTGTTAATCGTTCACAAGCAGTATTTCTAGCAGTAGACTTACTACAACAAGTAATCCACGACATTGGAGAAGATTATGCAATTACCGTTGCGTGTGTTACTGGTAATGAAAGTAGATTAAAGCAAGAGTGGGGTTGGACAGACTTTATGGCAAGTGATAATTATGACTTTGTTATATTTGAGATGTTACGCACTATGTTCTTAACAAGTAATGTTAATTTTATTCAAGACGATCCAAGTGAAGTAGTAGTTAATGTTGCAGGACAAAACTTATTATTACTACACGGAAACGGAAGTTTTACAACGCAATATGAAAAAAGCGTTAATCAGATTAAGGGAAGATTTTCTGGTAGAGGTGTTCAAATAGATTATATTATATCTGGACATATACACTCTGCAAGAATTGGAGATATCGCTAGTAGGAGTAGTTCATTAGTTGGTGCTAATGAGTATAGCGAAAAAGGATTAAATCTATCTGGACGAGCAAGTCAGAATATTTATATTTTCCACGAAGATAAAAATATAGACGCTATGAAAATAGATTTACAATATGTGGGAGAAGATAGCTATGACATTGACGAGAGATTGGAAAGTTATAATGCTAAAGCCTCACACAAATTAAAACCAAAGAAAACCATATTTGAGGTAACAATATGATACTTAAACTAACTAGTGAAGAAGAGCAGGTTATAAAGTTTATGTTTAAAGAAAATCGTATTAACGACTTACCCCCAGCGATTAAAGAGGTTGCTTTAGAAATTAAGAGAGCCGTCAATAATCCTACTAAGGTAGCTAGTGAAGAATACAAAAAACATATATCTTTAAATCCTACTTGGAAGCATTGTGAAAATTGTGATGAATAAACGATAATGAAAACTATCGGTTTATATCGTTGCGTTTATAACGCAGTAGTATCGTTGTGTCTAAAATATAAAAACAAGGGAGAGGTAATGTATTACAATACAACACAAGAAGTAGGTGTGCAACTTAAAGCAAACTTGGAAAAAGCTAACAACCAAACATATTTAACATTGGCAGTTTTCCAAACATATCCGAAAGACTATTTGTCGGCACACGAAGTTTGGACATTTTTAATGGACAACGAATCAATAGATAAACAAACGCCTATAACATCTATTCGTAGAGCAATTACTGACTTAACAAATCAAGACAGACTTGTTAAGACGGATAAGAAAGTTTTGGGTGGAGCAGGAAGAAAAACATATACTTGGAGGTTAAAATAATGGCATTTGAACATAAAGAAAATAAAGGGAGTATGTTCCCAAACGATCAAGATGGAAACGAAAATCGTCCAGTTTATAAAGGAACGATAAATATAGAAGGAACTTTATACACCATATCTGCTTGGAACAATGAAGCAAAATCTGGGAAAAAGTATCTTGGGTTGCAGGTGCAACTACCACTAAAGAGAGAGGAAAGGGCAGGATCTGGAACAAGCAATAATTCAGATATGCCGTTTTAATACTTGGGGTGGGTGGTTATTTTCCGTATGATATATTAACATAAATAATAACGCTAACGCCTACCCTAATAAATTGGGGTAATTGTATACAATAACACAAAACTTAAAAGGAGATACTGCAACTTTTGTTTTTTTAATAGTAGCTAGTTCTCTAAAAAAAGATTGTTAGAAAATACTTGGCTTGGCAGCATTACCCCATAAACAACAAGGAATATAAAATGACGAAACAAGAGTGTTATGATTTTTTCTTTCAAGCAATTAAGATAGATACCCATAGTTGCAAAAGATGTAAAAAGGTTGCTAAATACTCTATGCAAAAATTTAATAAACAATATAAAAAAGAATTTAATAAAAGATTTGAGGAGGTTTGGTCTTGGCATATTAAATATCCTAAAACTAGAATTTTAAGATTGGGGGACATATCAAGATTGCGAGATGTTGCTATAGGTAAAGAACCAAGAGATTCTTATGGGTGTCATTATAATTTTAAAAAAAGAAAAGTCTCAAGATTAAAGTGGTAAGTCGATGAGGGGAATCAATAAATAAAGAATATTATGAAAACATTAGAATTATTTGCAGGTAGCAGAAGTTTTAGCAAGGTTGCTGAAAGACAAGGGTTTAAAACATATACCACCGACAATCAAGACTTTAGCAAAATAGATCAGGTATGCGATATTTTTGATTTTGATATTAGCACAGCAATAGATCAACTTGGTGGAAAACCTGATATAATATGGGCAAGTCCACCCTGTACAACTTTTTCTATTGCAAGTAGTGGGTATCATTGGAATAAGGATAAAACGCCAAAAACTAAAAGATGCAAAAATAGTATTAAGATCATAAAAAAAACTATTGAGATTATAAAAGAAGTAAAACCTATGTTCTACTTTATAGAAAATCCCAGAGGATTATTAAGAAAACAAGAAATGATGAATTGTTTTCCAAGAAAAACAGTAACCTACTGTTCTTACGGAGATATGAGAATGAAACCAACGGACATCTGGACTAACCTAGATTGGAAACCAAGAAAAATGTGCAAGAATGGAAATAAAAACTGTCATCATCAATCTGCACCAAGAGGGAGTAATACAGGAACACAGGGACTGGGGTTGCCCTTGTGGCATATAAATCAATTACTGAAAAGTCAGATACCTCCAGAATTATTTAAAGAACTATTTAATGAAATTGCAAAGGATTAATAAATGATAAACAAAGGAATGTTTACGTCAAACAAACCAGACTGGAGAACTCCAAATTGGTTGTTTGAAGTGCTTAACAAAGAATTTTTATTTGATTGTGATGTATGTGCCGATGAAAATAATGCTTTGTGTGAAAATTATTTTACCAGAGAAAGAAGTTGTTTAACAGCAGATTGGCATTATACCAATTTTATGAACCCTCCGTACGGTAGGAGTATTATTGATTTTGTAAGCAAAGCACATCATCAGTACGATATGCTAGGCAATAGAACTATTGGACTCCTCCCAGCAAGAACAGATACTAAGTGGTTTCATAGTTATATATATACAGAAGCTCCTATTATATTTATTAAAGGTAGATTGAAATTCGAAGGTGCAGATAAGTTAGCACCAGCACCTTTTCCAAGTATGCTTGTAGGTTGGGGTTTTACAGAAAAAGAATTTTTAACAATGGAAGATAAACTTTACAAAGGGAAAAATGAAAAATAACGATAAAATATTATGCCTTATAAAACAGCGATTAGATATTGGTGCAGTAAAGTATGGCGAACAAGTGCCAATCGATGGATCTAGGGATAATTTAAAGGAAAGTATTGAAGAAGTTCTTGATTTATGTGTCTATTTAGCTGGTGTGATGTTAGAACTGCACGAAAAATACAAAGAGGACAAATAACGCACTATTTGCGTGGTATACGCCACTTTGTTTGTTTTTGCTTACGACAACCTATCAACATCAATTTAAATCTAATCTTGAGGTATTCTAACGAGAAAAATTTCTTATAATTGTTCTTCAATTTCAATATCCACCACATAGGAGTTATAAGCCGTTTCTGATAAAGGAAGTGTATTATTTGTGAATCGAACTTCATACCAAGTATCGCCATCTTCACTATATTGGAAAGAATTTAATTGCCCTTTGGCATAATCGAACAATGCTACTATCCTACTTTTATTAGATTCACTTAAATTTTCATAAGTCAATGTTCTTGCAATTCTTGATGTGCTATAATTTGCAACAGAGAAAGTTGTTCCACCTAAAGTTTTTCTGGAAATAACTCCATCGTAGGATTTTGTAAGCTCTGTTCCAATCTGTGGATTATTTGTAGGTGTATATAAAATACTATCATCTTTAAAAACATCTTTACCAGATTCGTGCGATCTCGCAGTTGTGCTGTTAGCTGCCCTAACAACCGTAAGGTTATTAGAGGATATATCGGTAACTGTCATTTCTTCAATTTGACTAGCGTTGTTTGTTATTCTTATATTTTGCCCTATTTCAAAATGGCTTCCGTTAGTAATAGGAACAGTTGTAACTGATGTATTAATAGCTCCTGTTAAATTAGATCCACTATCCGTATCTGGATTTGTATCTACTCTGAATCTTGCTCTTGTGATTGCCATAATGTTCCTAATTTATAAATTATTAAACTTCCCTCAAAGTTACTTTTAAACTTCCTGCCGTTCTAGTTATACTTGTTGCTATAAATTTGCTATTTGTAAATGTTCCACCAAACATTGGTAATACAGCAGAAACCGTAGAATTAAATACACAGAAGTCGCCTACTTCCATACCATAGAAATAATCACTACCACCAGAACTCGCTGGATCTAGTAGCTCTATAGTTGCTATTAATTTTGGCACTCCATTTATATTTCTATAATAATTAGCAAACCCATCATTCCTGTTGCCAGAGCCAGTATTTTCTGCTCCAATGCCATCAACCAATATATCAAGTTTATTTGTTTCGATATTCTCGTTAGTGAGTATATTATAATTATCCCTTACTTCATTAGTTGTATCTTCCGATGTTTGCTCAAATAGATGTTTATCGTTAATTGGATTGCGTTGATATTTAATAATACGCTTAGTAATTAATTTGTCTATTGGCGTTATCCCTAATGAGAAAGAGCCAATGTCAGATAATCCTATTGTATGATCTGCACTTATTGTATTTGGTATATAAATGTATTGAGGAGATTCATCTGAAGTTCTAAACCTAAATACAAACGCACCTTCAAATTGACACTTCTGCAATAGACTATCTACTTCTACTTCTTTTGTTGTCCAATATTCACACTTCCAATCACTTCTTGCTGTTACCAATCCTGCATAATCAGATGTGTTAGTATCTGGTGTTTCTGAACTTCCACCCCTCCCAGCAAAGCGTGATAATATATCTCTGTGCATATCAACCATATTCGTTACTACTCCACTCGAGAAAGATTTTGTAAGACCATCTCCACCACAATATAATTCTTTTATTCCTGTAACAGCAGATTGATGTTCTAACGAGTTGGAATTTGTATCAGCAGTTCCCTCTGGAATAATTTCTGCTTTAGATGTTATTTGTATATCTTTTATTTTTACAGTCATAGACGATGATTCTGCGTTGTGCATATTTGCACTACTAAAAAACAAAGCTATTTCAAAACTTGCTGGTGCGTTACCATCTGATTTTGAGTAATCTGTAAGGAAATTAAAAATATGGCTATATGAACCATTTGCGTCTTTAGCGTCATCGCTTTCGACCTCTGGTGTAACATCTGTATCGAATGTTGCGATACATTGAGCTGTAACTTCGTACAAGTCTTGGCTATCTGAACCTCCAAATCCATTCGTATAATCAGCTATATCATAAGATACATAAACAGAGTAAGCTGTAATCTTATGTTGTTCTTTTGTTGGGGTAAATTTTATTTTAAAATAATCTTGTGCGTCTTTATCTGCATTATTTGCAGCAGATGTAACTCTATGTTGAATTTGGAAAAAACTCGTAGTGCTTGTATCGACTGCATTAGATAAAGGTTTTAGTCCTTCTAATAAGAATGGATCTGCGTGAACATTGTCGCTATCTATTATTTCTGAGGTAGATAGTGTTTTAGGTCGATATATATATTCTCTTAATAAATTTAATTCTGATTGCATTACGTTTCTATTAGTATCTGCACTAACTGTTTCGTATGTGTTAATAGAGGTAACATTATTCGTTATTATATAAACAGCAGAATCTTCAGTATGTGTCGTCGCACTTGTTCCAAGATATGCTCTCGTTACTGTTAATGTGTTGCTTGTTATTCCAGTAACTTTCATTTTTTCTTTATCTACTTGTATTATATTTCCAGAAGAAAAATCTGTTCCATCGTCTACATTTATACCAGTTTCAGATGTGGTTAAAGCTTCATTTAATAAAGAACCACTATAAAGTAATTGTTCTATCGGTGCAAATATAGGATAATCATCTAAATTTCTAAAAGCATCTTTAACTGGGTAGTGTAAAAATTCATTTGTTAGTGCTTTATGTGTTAAGCAATTATATTTTCCACTATTAATAGTATCCACCTCCAATGGGTAGACTTTTACAGCTATGTCTGTATCAATTAATACAGGAACATCGTCTGTTGAAGTAGCAGCATTTTTATAATCTCCATAGATAATAGGATAATAATTACCAGAATTAGATTGATATTGTGGTATCTTGATAAAGTCTATCGGAGTAGCAGAAGCGATAGTAATAAAAACTTCTTGCTTGTCGTTTAGTTTTATATCTTTAACCCTACCTGTAAATATTTTTAAATAATCTCCAGAGCCAATAGAGCCAACCTTCGAATAGACAACTACTTGATGATTCATATAGAATCGTGTTCCATTAAATATCTCTGCTGCTAACTTAGCACTATGATTTGATAAAGTTCCATTAGTACAAGTAATAGTCATATTACCTGTTTTAGATGTTCCTTTTTCTAAATCGATTGACTCTCTAATCTGTGGTTTATTTATAATAAAAGAATTGTATTTTGTGTCGCCACTACCAACTTCTTCTGTTCCCAGTCTAATATATTGGGTGTCAACAGATCCATTTGTATAAGTATCGTTTCTTAGTTCAAATAACCACGATTCTTGAAAAGCAGTTCCTACTGCTGACTTATAATTATCTTCTAAAGTTAAAGCCATTACGCAAGATTTCTACCCAAGCTATCTTCTAGCTGTGGAATTAACGTATCTCTTACAAATTCTTGTGTTCCTAATATGTTTCCATTTAGATTTATAACTACTTCCGATGCACCTTCTCCACCTCTTACATTAGGAGAGCCAATAGGAGTAACAGTTACTCGTTCTCTCATCTGAGGATTATCTCCAACTTTAATAAATTGTGGACTATCGGCTATAAAATCAGTACCAAACGCAGCAGATTTTGCTTTACCTAATTGCTTTTCTATATTGTCGGCTGCCATTAAACCTTGTGCTAATGCAGCATACGCTTGAAGTGTTTTACCCTCTGCATTGAAAGTACCGAACGCTTTCCAAGCACTTGCAACAGCAGCAATTTGTTGTAAGCGTATTGCTACGATAGTCAATCCTTTGCTTTTCGAACCAAATTGTTGTAATGCCTGTCCAAGTGTTGCCAATCCCTGCATTTGTAATTTAAACTGAGTATCATCTTCCATAAGTTGCTTGTTAGTTGTTAATTGTGCCTGAGTGGCAATCAACGCTTCTGCGTATGCTAATTCAAATCCAGTCAATTCTTCTATTTTTAGCTTACTTAAATCTAAGGTAGTCAAAAATTCTTCGTTTAATACTATTTGTCCATCAGTTGCTTTCATTAAAGCATCTCTTACAGTAACACCTGCTTGAATACCTGCTATAACCATTTTATTAGTTACGCCTTCTTTAGCCTTTGCTTCTGCAAGTTTAAGCGTTTGAGCTTGTAATAATTTCTCTTGTGCAATCGTTTCTTGATTTACCTGATTTTGAAGCTTTCCATCTTCTATAACTTTATTTCTTTTTTCAATTAATCCTTTAATAGCTTCAATCAATTTTTCAGTAAATGTAATATCTTCTCTTTTGTCTGCAACTGCTATTAAACTTGCATCGTGTAAAAGTTTCTGTCCTATTATATTTTTGTTTAATATGGTTTGATAATTTGTTAATTCTCTCGATGTGGTTTCATAGGCATTTCCTAATTTTACTGTTAAACCCCTTAATCCTAAAACCCAAAATCCTGTAGTCTTTAGAAGTCCCGTTAAACCCTTAAGTGCATTACCCCAAGAAATGGTTGCAGTCCTCACAGCTGCAAACCTAGTGCCTAAAAATTGAATCAATTTTACTAATTTACCAAAAGGCAACAATAAACTAACACCAACTATAGCTAATATCTTTATAGCTTTCGCAGTTTTTTTAATAGCTTCTTCATTCTCTTTTAAATTTTCAAGAAATAAATTTAAAGATATAACCAATACTTTAATATCGCCTGTAAACTCCGAACCGATTGCTTCCTGAAAATCTCCAAAAGTGTTTGATAGTTGACGCATTGAACCAGAAAGTGTTAACGTCTGTGCAGCAGCTTGTCCACCATACAGCTTTGCAATAGAATCTGTAGCAGATTCCAATCTCGTAGTTGAGCCAACAGCACCTATTATTTCAATACCATATCTTGATAAAGCATTCGTAGACGATCCAATAGATTTACCTACTAAATCAGCAGCAGCAGTTAAGTCCATTCCTTTGGCAGCAGCTAAATCTACAGTCGCCTGTGTTGCTTTCTTTAATTGATCTTCGTCTTTAATAAACGCAGCAAGTAATGCTTGTGCAGATATAATCGCTTCATCTCCAAAAGAAGTTACCGACTGTAATGAAGATGCGTAGTCTAATAAGCTCTGCGATGTGAATCCTAACGCAGAAGATAATTTTTTTTCTGATAATTCTTGTTCAGCTTGTAGTTTAACAAACCTACCTATACTTGCAGATACAAGCCCAAAACCAAATGAAATTAAAAGCAACTGACTTCTTAAAGTTGCGAAAGTGTTTGACATCAAACGAGTGTTTTTTGTAACAACTGCACCAGTTTTTTGATTTATGACAAAAGCATTATTTGTAGAAACGATAGATTTTGTTAAGGCTTTATTCCTTTTCTCTAAGTGTGCTATTGCAGAATTACTCTTAGTTAAGGTTTTATTATATGCTACTTGCCCATTACGTAAATTACGCTGTGCTTTGACTAGACCATTGATTGCTCTTTCAAGCTCTGCGTGTCCAGATGCTTTAAATTCTACTTCTACGTTAAAGTTTTGTGCCATTTTCTATCTTATTATATTGTTCTGATTGTATGTAATTTAGCATTTTTTCTACAACATTGCACTTATCAATCCATTTTTTTGGGTGTTTTCCAAAAGAACCTTCAAATGGAGGTACTTTCATTTTTTGGCAATATGTATATCGCTGTATATCTCGCTGATATTCTTTGCTTAAAAAATGATTAGGACAAGCAAAAAAAGGTAGATGTGATTTAATCGTTTGATGTAAAGTAAATTGCTTTTTATTCGTAGCATTATGCTCGTTCAATTCTTCTTTAAGTAAGCCTATGACATACCAAATGTCGTCCATAGATGTAAAGGTGTGAATGCTGGTATTCTTTTTAAGAGGTAACTTAGCTTTGTAGGGAAAGGCAGAATACTGACAACCCTCACACCAACCATCTATTAAAATGTTTAGTTCAAGTGAGAGGGTTTCTATTCCCCCAGGCTATTATGTTCCTGAATAGCAAGTTGAAGTTCTGCTCTATCTTCCATAGAGAGAGCTTTAATAAATTTATCATTTGCTTTTTCTACTCCACTTCTAATCCACATAGTGCTTAACGAAAATTGATTTTTAATTGTAATTTCTCCGTCTTTTTGATCGTATCGTATGTAATCCATACATTCGTCAAATTTATCTACGGACATTTCTATAAGCGTAGCTTTCTTGCCACTCTTAAGCGTTATTTTTTTAGTCATTATTTATTCCTCGTTTTTGATTAATCAGCTTGTAATGTAATTAATAATATATTTCCTGATGTAGAAGCAACAGCTTTACTACTCATAGATAAGAACATTGCATCTTCTTCTGAAAAACTAACATCTGTCATAATACAAGTAGGTAAAGATATATCAATATTCCTTGTAACACTATCTGATGCCGTAAGGGTGTTGACTACTGTACCTGTTGATTGCTCTCCAAAAGCTTGTATTAAATTGTCAGTTTCTGCGTCATATTTTACTACAGCGTCAAATGTTACTGCTGCTTCTGGAATAGCTCTGTGCATTTGTTGATAATTTCCAGCAGTATCATAACCACTAAAAGCAACATCGTTTTCGATCGTTAAGCTAAATGATTTTAATACACAACCTGTAAGTCCTGCAATAGTAATTAATCCATTTGATGCACCAGAGTCATAATCAGTCATAAAGTAATTTGTATTAAAACTTGCTCTGTTGTGAGTCGGAACAATAGAAGTGTCATTTAATGCTGGT
>Ga0209337_1000909_pt1 | contig 23335 bp, 36 predicted proteins | sample LinPmetageLP53_FD_184044 | JGI IMG/M metagenome (GOLD analysis project Ga0209337, IMG submission 184044) | Marine viral communities from the Pacific Ocean - LP-53 (SPAdes) (version 2) | ecosystem: Environmental > Aquatic > Marine > Oceanic | place: Pacific Ocean | collected 2010-02-08 | reverse complement strand
CTGATCCTGACACTGTGCTAGGTAAGATTTATAAGGTAGTAGAGTGGGCTTCGCTTACCTTTGGGAAGGCCAAGCAAAGCGGTGCTGTTGTACCTGAGAAAATAAAAGTAGAGATGGTAAAAGGTACAGTGGAAAAGGTAGATGAAACCAAAAAATGAACACCCTCTTGATGGTCCTCACCCAACTGACTAAGGTCTGAGCCAGTGCTCTCCATCATAGGAAATGTAATAGGATTTCTGGGTAAGCTATTGCCTATGCTCTTTGCCTACAGGGCAGGGAAGAAATCTGCACAGGTGGATGTACTAGAGAATGAATCAAAGATGGTGGAGAGAGCCAATGAAGTTGAAAGAAGGCTGGATCGTATTACTAATGACACTGTCAATGAGCAGCTGCGTAAGCGTTGGGGCAAGTCAGAATAACTGTAGCTGGGTGAAGCCTATCCTTATAGAAAAAGAAGACAGGCTCACGCCAACCACAGCTAGAACTATTCTCACCCATAATGAAACATGGGATGAGCTTTGTAACTAAAGTTCTTTTATAGGAATGTTCTTTGGTTTTAGTTCTTCAGGTAAGACGTGCTTAATTTCAATAACCAGTAGGCCATTCTTTAGTGAAGCACTCTCCACTGTATGGTGAGGAGAAAGAATAAAACCTTTACTAAAATTTTTAGATGAGATACCTTGGTGGTACATGCTGTCAGGTTTGGCGGCACTCCACCTACCTGTTATGGTAAGCTTAGAATTTTCTACAGAGACAGAAATGTTTTTACTTTCCCATCCTGCAAGAGCAAGTTCAATTGTATAGTTTTTATTATCCTCGTTAATGTTGTGAGGTGGGTAAGAATTGTCTTCGTATGCTATGTTAGTCATGGCTTGTACTAGCTCACCCATTCCTAACATTCTATCTCTATTCCATTTTGCTATCATAGTCTATACTCCTTTTCAGCGAGTTCTAAGAGGCCCAAGAACGGCACCTCGGTGGCTAGTATAACATACTTTCTTAATAAATTCAACCCTTAAAGTTGGCGCTCCCGGCAGGACTCGAACCTGCAACCTACAGATTAGAAGTCTGTTGCTCTATCCAGTTGAGCTACGGAAGCTTCATCAGTTGTTCCCAAGACACAGGGAAAAGATGTGAGCATTCTACATCTATCAGAGATGCAATGTCTCTGGTCTCCTCTTGTACATCTTCTTTAATCCTAAGAGAGCACACTCTACTAAATGCTATGAGACTACCTGTCCAGTACCACTCAGTCAACATGCTCTGGGGTAGCACCATACGTGCCATCTCCGGTGCTACCCCCTTCCTTAGTAAATGTCTATAAGTCCATAAACATTTTTTCATGGCATGGTGGTACTCATCTACCATGGCAGGGCCAGAGGAACCTGTAGGATTAATATCAATCTCCTCTTCAGAACTTCCCTGCTTCTTATCAGAGGGCCTACCTCTCCAGTACTCAGGGTAGTAGAACTCTGGCTCATAGTCCACGTACCTCCTGCTCACCTCGTTCCATACCAGACCCACCTGATGTTTACCCAGTTGTCTGGCCACAAAGACGGGTGCCTTGATCCTGAAGGAGACAGAGCAGTGGCCAAAGGGAGTCCAGTGATTGTGCTTGGCAAGGTACTTGATAAGCTTCTCGTCTGATTCTTTTAGCAGGTTACTAACAGGACCAGCAGGAGTGATGCTCTCCCATTCAGATTCCTTGGAGAAGGAAACTCTGGCAGCGTTGACCACTGTCAGGTCAGTGCCCATGTGGTCTATCAGTGTAACTTCCATTTAAAATAATTCCTTCTAGTAGAGCTTTAAAAAGAAAAGCATTATTTTGTCCATAACACCTCTGACATATTCTTTGAAACTTTTACCCTCTGTAGGTGTACCTCCTAGGTACCTTGGGATTTTACCTTTCATTCCATGGATACTCCAAAGTCATCTGTAAAACCTGAGTCTTTAAACTCTTCAGTGTAATCGTTTAAACATTCATCAAACTCTTTCGTAAGAATAGCTTTGTTAAGAGGTTCAAGATGAGTAAGAACAATGGCACAGGCTTCCATCACTCCACCGGAAGCAGTCTCTTTCCTGATCTGCCTCAAGACAGCAGAGGTAATTCTCTCTGCCATCTCTTCGCTCATGTCAATTGTATATGTCATGTACCCTATACCCCTATGTCTACTATCTCACACACTCCACCTGCACAGGCAAGCTCTTGTGATCCAGTGGTGGTGTCCTCCTTCTCATAGTCTTGTAACTCGTACCAGTCTATAGCAGGTGGCATCTTCTCTGTCAAGTCTTTAAACTCTTCCTTGTCTATGTCTTGGTAAGGGGCTTGCTTATAAGAGTGATCAGAGAAGGGGAGGAAGGATATACCAGAGAGAGAATCAAAGTGTTCCCAGCACCATGCCCCTACCTCTAGCCACTCATGTTCCTTGACAGAGATGGTGACAGAGGGCTTGTGCTCACAGTAGTTGTCTGCAATCTTGAGCCAGAGTTCTAGCTGTTCCAGTGCTCCCATGTCATACCTGCAGATGGCACCCTCTGGACTCTTCATAGGGAAAGAGAACACAGTTACATTGTCAGGCGCTGTGAAGTCAGGCTCTGATGGTACACCTTTGTCCTTCAGGAACATGGTCAGGGGGTCCTTGTTATCTCCTCTGACTGTCCTGACATAGTAAGGGTTGTGCCTTGCATGGATACCAGAGGCAGCGTCCACCAGCTGAGACACAGTGCCGGAAGGTTTGACACAGGTGACAGCGGTGCTCTGGTTGATGCCCAGCTTCTCTGCCATTCTCTTGTTAGTCTTAATAGCCACGTCTCTCAGTTGTTGAAGAGCCTCTGGAGAAGCATCGTACACAGCAGGGCAGTCCATGATACCTGTCAGAGATACACCCAGTAGTCTCTCCTCCTCTGTGGTATCCTTCCAACGCTTACGCAGGTACCCAAAGTCTGTCAGCGTAGACTGGAACGTACCCAGCATAGTGGCCAGCTTGATCTTGTGCTTCAGCGTCATTATGGTATCGTCTGCCCTACAGATAACCTCTGACAGGTTACAGAACTGGTAAGGTCTGAGGATAATTTCACAACAGGGGTTGGTACCAAACTCTATGTCACCGTCACGCCTACCGTTGGCAGCTGCCTTCACCTGTGCAGAGGCACGGTTAAAGATACCTCGTTCACCGCTCTTGCTTTCATAGAGGGAGAGCCATTCCTTCATAAAGATACCCATGTCAGGGCGCTCTGTGTAGCATACAGAGTTGTTGGAGAGGGCGCGCTGTTGGTTGTCCACCCACCAGTCACCTGACTTAGCCATACGCATACGCTCATCAGTGAGGTTAGAGAGTGAGATCAAAGCAGACCTACGGACACCGCCTACCACCACCACTTGACCTACCTTGCACATGATATCATGGCACTCTATAGAGGTAAGCTTTCTACCCTTGGCTTTTCTAAACGTCTGGATGGTGAAGTCAAACAGTTCTTCCAAAGGTGCAGGACCAGAAGCCCTCCCTCCAAAGACCTTGAGCCTTGCACCAGCAGGACGTATCTTACTGGTGTCTATCTTGGGTATACGGTTGGTGTACAGGAGAGAAATAAGATCTCGCAGTCCTCTGGCCCACCCTTCCTTGGAATCAGTGACAGAGATAACATCGTCTGTTTTCTCAAAGTATTGGTCAGGTATGGTGGGAAGACTGTTGATATACTGGCGCTCAACAGAGAAGCCTACGCCTGTACCGTTCATCAGAATGTACAGGCACTCGTCAAAGGAGCGGGGAGAATCCACAGGGAGATAGGAACAGTTGTACCCTGATACGTGCTCACGCTCCAGTGCAGGACCAGCTGTCATCAGTGCTCTCATGGAACCTAGTACTTCTAGGTTTAGCATACCCCTCCGGATGAAAGATAACTCTGCTCCAAAGAGAGAGTAGGAATAGTTCTCTTTCAAATGCTTCTCCATAAAGGAGAGGTACCTGTCAATGGTTTCTTCCCACGTTTCTCTACGCCCCTCTTCCTCCAGCCATCTGGAGTAGCGCGACATATGAATAAAGCTTTGGTAGTTGGTGGGTAGGGTAATCTGATTATTAAGATGGGGCATATTCATCAGCAAGTTCCTCTTCTAGTTTATCTGTTACAAATTCTAACCAGTATTCAAATTTCTTAATCGTATGTTCATCTGCCAGTGCACTTATATCTGCAAGTTTCTCACCATCAAATATAAGATCATCGCCACTGACTTCAAGTAAAGGTATAGACATTTAAAATTGAAATAGTTCTGGGTGTTTAGTAGTCAGGTCAGAACGTACAGACCATAGCGTTACTTTACCATCACCTAGTTCAAAATGTTCTGACCATACCTTTACATCATCTAACCCCATCTCAGCGTACTTTCTTCTAAGCACTTGACAAAGAATATTAGAATTACTTTTACTGGCTAGATAATCTTTCATAGCTTTCCTTTCTCGTTCAATTGTAATTGAAGTTCAATGTAGTGCTTGGCTTTTTCTAGGTCCTGCACATTACTTTTCACCGCGTAGCGTGTCACATATTTTACTACATTACCCATGAGAAAACCAAGTCCATTACTTTCAATGTACTCAACTGGTTGAATCTTACAGTTTTTATAGTGGTCGCCTCCCACTTGTTTATCTATAGCTGTCTCCTGTTTTGCACTCATCACTTACTAACCCTTTCCCTTGAATAGAAAACGTGTCTGCCTATCTGAGCAAGCCTCTTGTAACTGTCTGCCCAGTAAGGTCTAACATATATTGCATGGTAATGTAAAGCACTTTTTACACTTAAAATTCTGACACCTTCTGATACAAGGAGAGCGGCAGATATGGCTTCACCGTAGGCTCCCTCATCTCCCACCTCTTCTGGCTTACCATCACACCAGTAGCTGAACTCACACTTATGTTTAACAGGCGCTCCACTTTTGTGTAGTCTGCCTTGGTGCACCACAGAACAGGCATCATCAGGAAAGGCTTTGCTCTTCACCCGCTGTAGAATAACCTGTCCCACTGCAAGCTGTCCAATGAAAGACTCTCCTCTACTCTCAAAGTAAATTGCCTCTGCCACGCACAAGAGTTGCTTGTCTAGGTTACTTCTAAACTCTAACTCAGCCAGTGCTGCGGCGTTAGTGGCATAAGTAACAAGGATAAAACTAATAAGAATCTTCATGTAAGATAGCATTTATTCTCTTCCTTATGAACACTGTTTCTTTAGTTTTTAAAACTTTCTTTGCAAAGGATTTGAAAGCTGCTGGCTCTACCCCTGCAAGGTAGCATACTGTATCTCTGTCCTGCGCTGTTACACCTATGGAAGAGAATATCCACGCCTCTGCCTGATCCCTGACCAACTGTACCTCTGCACTGTCGTAGTCTTTGACAGGTTTGGTGGCGTCCAGAAGCTGCTGAAGAATGACACATAGCCACATAACTTTCTCTGGACTATGGTGCTCATGCACTCCCTCCTCCAATGTCTGGAGCACAGCGTCACTACTCCTTCTCTTCATCACTCAGTCTTTCTACCTCTTCATCACTCAGTCTTTCTACCTTTACTATGTCTTTGTGTTTAGCCCTTTTAAATTTATAAGGTTTACCATGTTTATCTTTCTGAACCTGAGGTTTTCCCCTTGCCATATGTGAGAGATTACCATGAACATACCCGTTACTTTTTGCCCACCCTGACATACTGTCAACGATAATTTCTCTACCAGTGTCAAAGGTAATTCTGTAAGGACCGTTAGACTGGCTTTTACTCAGTCTCTTTCTGAACTCAGGATTAGCCCAGTTGCGTAGGGACGCTTCACTTTTTTTCTTTATAACCGCAGGGTCTTCATAAACTTCAAGAGGAACATAAAACCTGATCCCGCCTATGTTCTTGTTATAGTAAGCTGGCTCATCTGTCCCTTCGATAACAGCGGTGAGGACATGGTACTTCATCTGATAGTATTGTTCATAGTAGTGTAGCCCCCTCTTTGTTTTATATTCTTGTATGATCTCAAACTTGAACCGTCTCTTTCCTATCTTGTCAATGTCCTCGTTCAAGTATTTAGACGACGAGGTATACACACGCCAATTGGAGGGCTTGTGCTTCTTCTTTTTACGCATCTGCCAGTACTGCTTACACCCAATGTACTGCTTGGTGGTGAGCTTGTTACTGATTACATAAACAAAACCAAAGTACTCATCAGGCTGTGGTATCTTAGTCTTGTCATCTCTAAACGTCCAGTGCATCGAGGTCCTCCGCGCCTACAATATAATTAACAGGGTACCTTGGACCATACTGTTTCTCACGTTTCTTTTTGTCAAAGGTTTTTCTGCTAATCTTTCCAAGCACACTGACATCTTTGAGATTGTTCTTGTTAACGTAAACAAGTACATACTGGTCTGGTTTTCTTTCCTCGTATTCTTTCTTTGGTATCTTTAACTCTGTACCCACGGGGCCAAAGGTGCTGACCTTCACCTCTATCTTTGACCCGTCTTCTTCAAAATCATAACCGGCATCTCCTCTCTGATAGATGCATTCATCTAGCTTAGAGCCAGTAACTTTATGGTAGGCGTACTCACCTAGTATACCTAGAACATGGGACTCACCAGCGTACAGTTGCTTTGTAGGTACAACACTCTTCTCTCTGAACGATGGGTGCTTTGCCATGTGCCTCTTCACTCCTAGCTCTCTACAGTAGGCCAGTTCATCGTCTGTTAGCTTCAACACGTGGCTCATAGGAAGTCCTCCTCTACTCTTGGCTCTTTCTCTACATGGGTGAAGTACTCTGGTCCTCTGGCGTACTTATATTTCCTAAGACCTCTTCCATTGTTAGAATCTTTCCAGCACTCCACCTTAAAGTCACAGAACCTGCACCCACTGGCCAACTTCTTATTACCGGAGGCGTCCTCTATCTCTGCATAGCACCTGTCTGGTGGCGTGTCAAGGGGTAGCGTTTCCTTTAGAAAATCTATACGGGTTGGCGTGTCCACCTTTGACAGGTTCACCCTTAGTAAGTTAAGTTCTCCGCTGCTCTTATCGATAGATAAGAAGTGTCCTTTCTCTTTCCCAAGAGCCGTGGCATAAGCACCTAACTGGTGCATGTAACCGAATGGGTCCTCACCTTTTGTTATTGAACCGTCCTTAAATTTCTTGAACCCGTAAGGAGAAGCAGACTTTACATCGACAAGCTCATCGTCTATCAAGCAATCAATGTGACCATCTACTCCGTTCACTGTTACCTTCTTCTGACAGTCAGATACTTTATGCCCCGCCTCTCTTACAAGGAGGAGGAGGAAGGACTCCAGCACATGGCCAAAGCAGAACCTTAGTCTTGTTGATGTGTTGAGTTTAGGTTTATCATAACCCTTGTACTCGTACCATAGTTTACGGTTCTCTCTACCCACTGCTGAAAGTCTCATCCTCCCCTTGGTAGTGTAGCTACTACCCTCGGAGAAGAACCTTACCATTACCTCCTCCATCTCCTCTAGGAAGATAGCAAGATTAGCCTCGTCCACTGCCGCGCCGTCTTCAAGTCTTTCTTCTATGTCTTGTAGAAGAGAACTAATCTTGCCACCGTTCATGGTTCAGACCACCAGCTTATAACGAGTGTAGTCTGGACCGTCAAGCATTGGAACGTGTACGGGAATAATGTCATGCCCCTTCTCCCGCAGGTCTGAGATAGTCGCCGTCAAGTTCTCAGCCCAGCCACGTTCAATGCTTGTCTTTCGAGTCACTCGGTTACGCTTCTTCAGTGCGCGGAGGACTCGGCTTTGTGCAGTTGCTTTCATTATCTAATCTCCTTTCCTACAAACTAACCGATTCAAAGTCTTCTTCATAAGCAGAAACCGTTACAGTTGAAGTCATCATAGGTTCTCCCTTGAACCCGCCCTCAATAACTTCAAAGCCGTCACCTCGATCATAAGGTACAAGGTGTACCACCTGCACTCCGTTGAGATACAGTACATGCTTATCAGTTGCAGGGTTGAGCCATTCGTTAAACTTGACGTTGACAATTGAACCATTACCTATAAGAGTTCCAGTGATATCTTTACGGTCAGCGTCTACCACTTGAGGAGGACGTTTGGGTTCAAGGTTTTTGTCAAACGCCTTGCACTTAAAGGTGAAGTAGAAGTCATCAGACTCGTGGCCCTTGGGATAAAGGAGAGTAGGTTTACCATTCAGCTTACGGCCTACCCCTGCCTTGACAGCTTCCTGTGAACCATCCCGGAGAGACGCTGACATATCAAACTGCTGAAGAATCTTTGCAGCTGCCTTGTCCAGTGTCACGTCCATGGTCCACTGCTTATCAGTGTTGGCCGTGGTGTTGTAGATTTGAGTAGGGTTGTTGGGGTCTAGCTTGGCCCAGTATGCTTTGCCTTGAATGATACCCATGAATTTAATTCCTTTCGTTACGTTGATGATGATGTGTATATAGCAGGTCTATACTAACTTGTCAACAGTCTTTTTTCTAGAAGCGTTCAATTGTTTTTCCAGATCATAGACATTTCCTTTTAGTATACCTATCTCTGTATGTAGTTCTTTAAAAGATTCTAAGTGACTGACGATTTTCTTTTCTCCATCTCTGTTGTAAGTGATAAGTATGCAGTTTTCCTTCTCTAGTTTATTAAGCGTATGCTCTACACCGTAGGAAATATGTTTTGACATGGAGAACAAGTTGCCCACAACATAGGCTATAAGAATAGCCCCTACAGATATGGCAGTGTGTAAGTAAATGTCCATTGCGTGTACCTCTCAGTGTGTCTCTGCCCAGTTGTTACCTATTTTGTACTCACCGTCAAGAGGGCATCGTAGTTTGTAGTAGTCCCCTGCTCTCTTGATAGCCTCAACTCCTGCCTTACCTACCATATCTGCATGGTCTTTGTCAACCTCTAATTGCCATTCATCGTGAACATTGGCAACAAAGATTGCGTTCAGTCCCTGTTCCTTGATAAGACTATCAAAGATCACCAGTGCTCTCTTCATAAGTATGGCAGAGCTACCCTGTAACAGTGTATTCAAAGAGGCGTGTACTGATCTGATATGTAGGGTCCTCTTGTCCAAGCCCATGATCCAACCCCTCTCTGCCACGTTGTTGACCTTTGTCTTCAGAGTTTTAAAAGAACTTAGATTTAGAAAGAACCTGTCCATTATCTGCTGTCCTTCCTTGGCACCTTTCCCAATTATAGAACCTATCTTGGCGGCACCTGCCCCGTAGAGAAGGGCGTAAATAAATGTTTTCGATTGGGAGCGCGAAGGTAACTCTGCCAGCTTCTGGTTGTAGGAGTGTATGTCACCAGAGACAACCTGTGTTGTATAATCATCGTCCTTCATGTAATGGCAGAGCATCCTCAGTTCAATGGATGAAGCGTCTATACCCACCAATACTTTCTTAGCAGAGGGTACTGTCCAGCAAGACCTGCACTCCTCTCCATAGGGTGAGTACACAGCTGGTACCTGTGCCATGTTAGGAGAGGCGTGAGCCATGCGCCCCGTGATTGTCTGGAGTGTCAGCACTCTCCCGTGCACCCTCCCTGTCTTGGGATTGATAGCCTCTAGCCATGACTTAACCTGCGCTGATCTCTTCTGTAGCATCAGGTATTCTGCCAAGACCTTGGCCTCGTCCATGTCAATTGCTGATAAGGTTGTCTCGTCCACCACCACATTACCCTTATCAGTGTGCTTCTTTGGCTCCCACCCCTGTTCCATCAAACGCTCCGCAATCTGCTTACGAGAGCCGGGGTTAAAGGGAACGTACTTTACCTTGGTCTTCAACTGCACTTCCTTGGGTGGGAATATCTTCTGCATCCTATCAATGATCTCTGTTAGTTTCTCAGAGAACTCTGCGCTGAGAGACATGGCAGTGAACTCGTCAATGTGAAAGCCATCTCTCTCCTGCCTAGAAGTAATCTCTTTGACCTGATGCTCAAGACGAATGCTGTCCTTGCTAAATCTACCAGACATCAGAGAACTTATGTGATGGTACAGTTTAGTGGTAAGCTTTACATCGTTCATGCAATAGGTTCCCATGTCCTCAGTATACCCTGTGTAGAAATCTTCCACGTCCATGTCCATCTTTGGAAAGCGAAGCCTTCCTCCCCATGCGTTGAGAGAGTTACCACCTTCCCTTCCCGGTTGCTCTAGCTGGCAGAGAATAAGAACATCTGTGACCTGATCCACAGGTACACCATAGCCCCACAGGTTAGTAAGAATAGGCAGATCAAACTGTAGAATATTAAATCCAAGTACTTCCGTGGCATCTTTCATATACTCCTTAAATTGAAACCGTTGATCCTCTGTGAAGAGGTGGCTTTCTCCCGTGTCTATATCCTCTGTGCCTACGCACCAGATATGAGAAGGGTCAAAGCCATCTGTCTCTATGTCAAGAGATATTCGTTTCATCGTGTTCCTCTTCTGTCATCACCTCTAGCTCTTGATCTATATCAGGATCATCTATCTGTGTCAAGCGTCCTGTACCCCTGTCGTAGTACAGGTGACAGGCAGGGCCAGTGAGGCCAGAGAAACGGTTCTTGAGCACCCGTATCAGGGTTACATTCCTCCGGTACAGGTCAGGGTCCTGTCCATTTCTCTCCAAGCCCAGTACCATGTTACTCAACTGACCTATGCCAGCGGTGCCTCTGAGTTCAGAGAGCGAGGTCTGTCCACCTTCCTCGTGTGGCTTACCAGCGGGACGCTTGGAGTGACTGACCATGCCCAGCCAGATGTCTAGTTCAAGGGTCAGGGTCTTGAGCTTGGTTGCTATCTCGTCCAGTGCCTTTCGCTCATCACCTGCGCTCTGATCACTGACAAGGATGGAGATATGATCAAGGAAAATATACCGACAGTCGCAACCATACCGCATGTACTTGATGGTGTTGATGATGGTGTCAATGTTGTTTGATCCAAAGGAATCAAAGAAGGCGTACCGTCCTGTGCCTAGAGTATCAGTGAAGGCGTCGTCCCATTCATCCTGCGTGTACTCAGTGGTGGGCAGGTGCAGGGGCTTACCAGCAGAGAGACTCATCATCCCACGGGCAGCGTCCTCCAGTGGTTCCTCCAGAAACAGTAGGCCAATGTTATCCTCAGTGTGCTGTTGTATGTGGTAGCTTAGTTCTCTGAGCACCTGCGTCTTGCCCATACCAGAGCCGCTGGTGATGGTCCACATCTCTCCCTTACGGATACCATAGGTCAGGTCTTGAAGGCCCTCCCACGGGAGTGTCAGGCACTCAGGCGTGGGTTGATTAGACAGTCTCTCCAGCAGGTCCTCGCCTCTGACGATGTTGGCAGGGGTATACCTCTCAGCAGAGAACCAACAGTTGGTAAACTCTTTCTGTTTGTTCTCCTTCAGGTATTCACAGGCGTCCTTGAGTTGTAGCTTAACTACCTTGGCCTTGTTGGGAAAGAGTTGGGCCACTGCATTGGCAGCTGTGATCCCGTCTTCGTCATTGTCAAAGCAGATGGCAATGGTGTCGAAGCTGTCGAGGTATTTGTACTGTGCCTTACAACTCTTCAAGGCATTACCCGCACCGTTCTGAATGGACACAACAGGATAACGAGAGCCTAGTAACTGGTACGTGGCAAGTGCGTCGAGTTCTCCCTCGACAACGGTGATAGCCTTGGCAGAACCTGCACCGAAAGTGTGCTGACCAAAGAGTGTACCCTCCCTTGATGATCCTTCCCATATGAAAGACTTGCCTCTGCCTCTGACCTTGTTGGCACAGTGAACACCAGAGGCATCGTGATAAGGGTAGTAATGATTAAGTTCTTTACCTGTGTCATCGTGTTTGAGAGTAACACCAAAATGCTTACAGGTTTCTTTGTTAATCTTTCTATCTGGTATGTCAGATGTAACACCAGAAGATAACTCTTTTGGTGTTGCTGGTTTTGTTGCTACTGGAAACATCATATTCATATCTGGTATCTTTCCTTCCTCTATTCCTAGTTCATGGTTGGTGTAGAAGTTCTTACCACCCTCACACTTACCAGAGAAACAGTGACCACCGTTCTCGTAGTAGGCGAAGGCGTCTGAACTATTACCACAGGGACATGGTTGATGTGATTTTATCAGACCTTCTTCTGGATTGTCAAACATTTTCTAACATCCTTTCTGATATAAGATTAATAATAATTAATATTAATAATTATTTATTATTATAATTAATATTAATATATTATAATTAACATTGAGGAGAAAAAGAAGACGTGACGGTGGCACAAGTTCTATAGACATAAGTATCCTTTGACAAGAACCATCAAGGCACTCAATCTTTTTCTCCTCTCCTTCCCTAACCCATGGCCAATAGCGCAATCAGACAACAGGTAGCGTAGAAGCCTACTACATAGTACATTCACTTCTCCTTGTCAAGTTCTTTTTTTAAGTCCTCTATCTTTTTTTTAATCTGATGCTTCTCGTACCTGTCAAAGATAGTGGAGACAGCAGAGCTACCTATCATCAGAGCGGCACAACCTTGGGTTAGTGATAGGACTACCATTACAAGAAGCAGGTGCTTCATGCTGCCACCGAAAACCAGTCAGGTGTAGAACAGTAAGCCCACTTAGCAAAGCCAGCCTTCTCCCCTATGTAGTAGTCTCGATAAGCCTTGACAGCATCATCTGGTACCTTGTACTGATCAGGCATACACTGTGGTGGTTGTGTGTACTCTCCTTTGTTAGTGATAGATTGCGGAGGTGTACGCAAAATCTCTTTGAGTTTCTTATCTGTCAAGTGTACCTTGTTAAACCTTTGCGTGTACTCAGAGCACAGGAACTTGAACAGGTGATAGGTCCATTCGTACTGGAGCAGTGATCCTCTGACCCACTTGGTAGAGGGGTGGTTGAGGTGAGCAGTCTTGTACATATTATATATGTCTGCTCTCTTGTCACCGTCGAGTGCTCTGTGAGCAGTGCATAACATCTGCGCTGTCTCTAGGATCATCTTGACGCAGTGCTTATCACAGTGCATCTCGGCAGCGGTGAGCGGATCAGGATGGAGAAAAAAGATGTTCATTCTGTACCTCCTCTGAGTCATAGTCAGTGATAGATATATACATGATCTCGTTAAGTACTTGTCTGTATTCTTCTTGCGAATACTTGTCAATACTTATATCTTTCATTAGGTCTGTCATTCGTAGAACGTCTGACAAAGGTATGGTTTTTTTAAACATCTGTCAATTAATTCCTTTCTCATCCCAGAATAATTCTGTCCACTTACGCTTGGCCCACGGTGATAGACAGGGCCACGTGAAGGACATATCAGGTCTCTTGTGGTACCAGTTTTTGATCTCACTCTCCACTAGTTTTTCTAAGGGTGAGTACATTGTTAGGCTTAACATCATAGGTCAAACACCAATTGTCTGGGGTCAGGTATGTCTAGCTCCTCGTCAGGTAGGCCGGGTCCCTCGTCTATAAAGTTAAGGAACTTGTTTACATCTTCTATCTCTATGGCCCTGACAGGGTAGTCAACATCTACGATGCTGTCCATGTAGGACCAGAGAATATCTGGTACCTCGGAGTGGGTCTGGTAGTTGTACTTCTTAGGCTTACTCATACCTTGACCTCCTCTATCACCCACGTGTAGTGGTCATGGAGCCAGTGCTCCCCTGTCTTGGACACAGGAGAGACCTGCGTCACTGGTTCAGAGGAGAGGGAGGAGATAGGTTTCTCCACCCACTTGACCCACTTCTGGTCAGTTGCACGGCGCACCCATTCGGTGCGAGGAGAGTGGAAGGGACGTATTGTGATCATGTGTGATCCTCCTGTGTTGAGTTTAAGCTGCTAAGAGTAGGCTTTGGAAAGGTGTGCTGTTCATCCAAGTGTTGACACGCCGGGACCTGTCAAGCAGGGACTTGGTTACGTTATCGTTAGAGGCTGACCCCTTGACAGGGAACTCCTCAGAGTTATGGCTACTGTAGTAGGTCAGGGCAGATGCCAATGCCCACACGTTGGAGCCACGGGTACTTACCTCCGTAAGGTATTGATCTTTCATAACCTTTGCAAGCCTGTCGCTCATCCCCGGGAGAGCTTCTAGCACTGCCTCTGCCTGTGGTATGCGTATGTCAGTGCTTGCCATCACCTGATACCGTTGGATATCCTTGTAGAAATCCCGGACCACCTTGTCCATGTCTAGGATAAAGTTGGAGAGGTTAAAGCCAGAGGTGTGGCGCTTGTTCCCCTTGGTATAGTCGCCGGAGATCATGCCGTTGGTGCAGAAGAAATCCAGTAGGCCAGTGACAAAGCCATTGGAGGTGGACCCGTCATAGCTTTGGATCAGGGCAACGGTGAGGGCTACATCTGTGCTGTGCTTGCGTGTCTCAATGGGCTTGGCAAATGCGGGGAAGGTATACTTCCGGCACCTGATAGCTGAACCGTGAGACATACTGTCAGAGATTTCCATGTCCTTGAACTTGTCATTAGGCAGGGCTTCCAGTAGCATTTCCTCTGTGGCCTTGGTGAAGTCACCCATCTGCGTGATCTTGTACTTGTTACCTACCACGCCTGTGCTGGCACCTGTCCACGTATCCACCAGAACCTTATGACTTTCTAGTTCTGTAAGCTTGCTACCGTGCAGAGAACTGGCGTGGTAAGGGGAGGGACGCTCAAACCATAGGTCTTGCTCAGAGACAGGCGATAAGAAACGCTGCGCCCTCTCTGTCTCATTGTGTTCAGAGAACAGGTCTTGTGCTGTCTGTGCAGTGGGTGAGCGGAAGCTTAGTACATCGTTCATGGTTTAGTTCCTTGTGTTGTGTTTCAATGTAGGCTTATAGATTTATATTCCAGTATCCCGGTAGATGTCAACAGGCTTTTGTAATTTCTTTCTGTTATATTTTGTGTCTACCTTCTCGACAGGGTGTCCCTTGTCCCACATAGCTTTAGCCATGGGATTTCTGGCGGGAGTGTGCCGCTGTATTTTGTCCAGTCTTTTGCGTTCTCGTTTCCTCATGGCCTTCACTCTGTCACTGATCTGTGCTTGCATGAATTCTTCTAGGTTTAACATCTCCATAGTCTAGCACTCCGTAGGTGTTGCGTCAATGTCCATTGATAAATCATGTATGGCGTCAAAGGCTTGGTCTACAATTTCCTCCGCGTACATGCTAAGGACCTCGGCGCTGGCCTCTGGGTGAATAGCCGTGAGCCATACCCGGAGGTTACCCTCTAGCGTCTCTGCTATGTCTAGGTGCGTGTCCCTTGGTAGCTGGTGGCGTGGGTGTAATTGTTCCATGGTGTTCTAGTCCTCTGCCTCTGTCTCTATCACAGATCGAGCATGCACGTCTATACTCTTGACGCTCATGCCCCTCTCCATGAGGTTGTTGCTGATATTCTTTGCACCTATGCGACCATCGCGCCGGACAGTGCCAAAGCTAGGGACCGTGTCCCTGTCTATGTCTATGGTGATGGTTAGGCGTAGGGTGGTGGTGTTGCTGGTGGTTTCTTGGTTGTCCATTGTCTCGGTATCCCTTGTTAGATTTAAGTAGGTGACAGGGGGAACATAGTCTAGGGTGCTTCCCCCTGTCAAGTGTTTATTTCTATCCCGCTTCCCTCCATTCAAGGTACCTCTTCACCTTATACCCTGTACCGTGTACCGTTATTGACCTATGGGTAGTGCCGCGCCCACCTGTACCGCCGCACCCTAGACAGCTCTTGCAACTGGCAAGGGCCTCCCCGTGTACTTGTTTATCAGCGGGACAGGTCACCACCTTGTAAGAGGTATCGGAGGGCTTGTCCTCCCCTTGCACGTGGGCAATGAAACAACGGTATCCCATCATCTCAGCGGCGATGGTGTCGCAAGGCTTGTCTATGCTGGCCATGCAATACTTAGAATAAGCGGGGGATACGGTGCGCCATTGGTGGGTATACCCGTTCCAGCCGTGAGCGTGAGCGTTTAGCTTGTGCCATATGTCAAGGGGAACCGCCGCCGGATCACCGTATGTACCTAGGCGATTATCCTTGTCGGTACCTAGTTGGGTAATGGCCAGCCAATTGTCAGAGATATCACAATAAGGTTTATACGTGTTCCCCGTGTCGATACCCTTCCGGATAATAGGCGCTTGCACCAAGGACTTGTATACCATGTTGACAGATTGCGCCACATTGACATAACACCAGCCCTTATTAGCTGGCCTTGCCAAGCAATCCCCGCAAACGCTGTAATCGTCGCCGCTTTTGAGCGCATCCAAGGGGGGAACGTCGGCGCGCATGATAAACGTCTGTAGCATATCGTCTGTCTTATCATTGCTAGACTTGGGTATTGCAATCACCACAATAGGCTTACCGTCTAGCTTAGAAGGGCCACGGTATATGATGAACCCGTTAGGCTTGGCATTGTTGGCTTGCTTATAATCAGTGATGGCTAGGTCTAGGTCACTGGTGAAATCGAAGGGCATGGTCTATATCCTGATGTGATTAACTAGGGGGATAGTAGGGGGTAGATGGGGGAGGTGTCAATACACTAATTTAGATTAAGTACAATTAATTTATATTTCATATTGTATACAAGAGACGCGGAGTATTCTGTATAAAAAGATATGTACGCTTATCTTGTGGTAAACAGTTGGCAACACTAGTATAAATTGATAAGCCCGCTTACTGTCCCTTGTGGAGTTGGATAGTATGCGCGCTTATCGTTCTAACGGTTGCAGTCATGATACTATATAACTAATGATTGCAGTCATGAAACTAACAAACACCTAGGGAAATAGTGGGGAGGGCTTTCGCCCCCGCCCCTCCTATATTGCCATTGAAAGCATTGCCAGAATTGCAGCAGCATAAGCCGCAATCCAGACCAGTATGATTGTTTCTCTCAATTGATCAAACGAATTGGGGAGAGTGCTTTGCTCTACACTCCCCCCGCCTCGCCCCTTCAAGCTCTGTTAAGCTGCGCGACGTTTCCGACTTGCTGATTTATCAACAATCAATTCTGACTTGGACCATATCACGCTATCGTTCTGATATGGCTCTGCAGCTTGTCGCCGAAACTTCACGCCGAGGCTAGTGTATTCGTCACCAGCCTTTATCGCTACATGATGCCAGAACCGGAAAACCATTAGATCGGAAATCGTTCCCGTCCACTCGCCCTGCTCTATTATAAGTTTGGCATCTTGCCACAAGGTCTTCTCGAAATGGCCAATCCAGCCCTTCTCTATCCAGCCAATCCGTACCATTGCCGAGAGTGCTATTCTGACCTTGGTGTTACGATATCCATTCTGTCCCCCGCCTCTAACATCGGAGAACAATATATTAGATACGCTATTCCATATTCTGTGCTTTAACATAGTATTAGTCCTAAGATTGTTTGAAGGTTTGTCAGCGAAACCGCTCTGCAGTTTCATAAGCTCTGGGGCGGATTGGGTTCCTGCCCCCAGTCGCTTGCCACAAGGGCGTCGCTGACATTAGAAGTAGATCACATTCCAAGAATGCCGTCCACAAAATAATGCATTATTCCGCGCAACAATCTTGCGTTGTTTGGGGAGAATATCCGATTCAGGATTAGGACAGTGACATTGACCTATTAGATATGGGACAGAACCACTGACCTATTTAGGGCAGGACTGCTGACCTATCAGAGGGACGGGGTAGGGAAAAATCTAAAGCTTTGTATTATATATTATGGTACCCCCACTAGCGGAGCAATTTTTATAAAATACACTTTCGGCGCATATCTATTAATAATTATATTAATAACTATATTAATAATTATATAATATATTATTATTATTAATATTTATTATCTTATTTATATTAGTAATTAGTATAAATAACTTATACTAATATATAATATAATATATATAATATATATGTCCTCGTCGCTTGGAAGCTAGGATATCATGATTATCAGACTTTGGCAAGCCCCTTCTTTCTTCCTTGTGTTCCCTTCAGGGTGTGTGTATAATATAATTTATAAAAGAGGGAGTAAGAAATTTATGATGAGCGACAGTGACAAGAGTAGGCTACAGGGTCAGTACGACACACCAGAGAATGCCAGATCAGAAAACTATGGACTGACCAGAAAGCAAATTCGATTTGCAGAAGAATACATAGCCACCAACGACGCTACCCATGCTCTCCTAGAAGCAGGGTATGCTCCTGTAAAGAAATCTGATGGTGACCTAGACAGGACTAGGACTGGTCGTAGGGCACAACAGTATCTTGCCAACCCAAAGCTTAGAGCCTATATAGAAATACTCAGAGACGATGTAGTGGAGAAGGTATCGTGGGATGCTCAGAAGGTACTAGACAAAATGTACCAGACTTATATGAGAGCCACAGAGGCAGATGACTACACCAACGCCAACCGTTCTCTGGAGAACATGGGTAAACACCTTGGCATGTTTATCAACAAGAGTGAGATCAAACAGAGCACCACCTTCCAAGGCATAGATGAAGCTTTCACACCCAATGTAGACGAGGATATCAAAAGACTTGCCAATATTTCAGGATATTCTGTGATCAAAGGAGGTAAGGAGTGAGCGAAGAAAGACTAGGCGAGAACCTAGAAGGCGCTCTTAAACTCAGAGAATCTCTCTACCTACAGGCCATAGAAGCTGCAAAGGTAGATTTCTTCTCTTTCACCAAGTTCATTGCTCCTTCTCTGGTCCCTGATTTTAAAATAGGAAAACACATAGAAGTAATCTGTCAAAAGCTACAGAGAGTGGTGGACTCACCAGACCCACAAAGGCTCATGGTGTTCCTCCCTCCTCGCTCTTCCAAGAGCCTGATCTGTTCTCAACTGTTCCCCTCTTGGTACATAGGAAACTACCCCTCTCACGAAATAATGAGCATCTCTCACTCTGATCAGCTGGCCTCAGACTTCGGCAGAACTGTCAGGGATATTCTAAAGATGCCCCTGTACCAAGAGATATTCCCCGCTGCCACGCTCAGAGAAGACGTAAGAGCAGCTGGTAAATGGAAGACCAAGCAGAACGGTATCTACTACGCTGCAGGAGTGAGGTCACAGATTGCAGGGCGCGGAGCACACATTGCACTGATAGACGATGCCATGTCAGAAGAAGACGCCTTCTCAGAGGCAGGGCGCAGGTACATCAAGGAATGGTACCCCTCGGGTCTCAGAACACGGTTGATGCCCAATGGCTCTGTCATCATCATCAACACCCGGTACCACGAAGATGATCTCTGTGGCTGGCTCCTCTCCAACGAGACAGAGGACACAATCCCATGGGATGTTATCTCTATCCCGGCGTGGCTAGACGAGGACTCAGCAGCACTTCTAGACCTACCAGAAGGTTCTTCCTACTTCCCGGAGTGGAAACCAGATAAGCTTCTTAGACTAGACGAGGCAGAGATCAGGGCCAACAACGGGGGCAAGTACTGGCAAGCCCTGTACATGCAGAACCCCACACCTGACGAGGGCTCTACCATCAAGTCTGAATGGTTTCAGAACTGGACAGACGAGGAACCTCCAGAATGTGACATGATCATACAAACATACGACACTGCCTTCTCCACCCGGAGCACCGCTGACTACTCAGTGATCCAAACATGGGGTGTGTTTGACTACCCCTATACTGATTCACTAGGCAGAGAGTTTCTGGCACCTCATATTATTCTTCTGGGCAGTGTCAGGGAAAGATTAGAGTACCCAGAACTAAGAAGAACAGCGCAAGACCTATACGATGATTATCAACCAGACATCTGCATCATAGAAAAGAAAGCTTCTGGGCAGAGCCTGATACAGGATATGCGAAGAGCAGGTCTTCCTGTGTTGGATTACCTTCCAGACCGTGATAAAGTGTCAAGAGTACACGCAATTACGCCTTTACTAGAAGCTGGCAGAGTCTGGCTCCCCCGAGGAAAAGATTGGGCAGAAGACCTATACGCAGAGGCAATACAGTTTCCTTTTGCCAGACACGATGATCAGGTAGATGCAATGGCGATGGCTGTGCACTATCTCAAAGATTCTTGGCATCTGTCTCACCCCGATGATCCTGAATACGACGATGAAGAGAAACCTAAGAAGAAAACTTACTGGAACTGGAACTAGAACATGGCAGTGGAACAAAACCCTTTTATGGAAATAGAAGAAGTAAAAGAACTTAGACGAGATTCTCCCTCTTTAAGTCTAGTAAGCGAAGAGGAACTAGAGTCGGTACAGTTCAATCCCACCTCTGACGGTGGTGTAGAGGTAGAGTTTGGTGACATGGAAGAAATTGCCATGATGGACATGGAAGATGACCACTACGCAAATCTTGCAGAAATTTTAGACGACGATGATCTAGCTGACATAGGCAACACTGTCATTGACAACTATGAAACAGACAAAGAATCCAGATCAGAATGGGAGCAAATCTTTGAACACGGCTTTGATCTACTAGGTCTAAAGCTACAAGACACAACAGAACCATTTGACGGTGCCTGTACAGCAGTACACCCTCTCTTGATAGAATCAGCTGTTAAGTTTCAGAGTAGAGCCTCTCAAGAACTCTTCCCACCTGCAGGTCCTGTCAGAGCACAGGTGATAGGGGCAAACACAGTACCCAGAGAAGAACAGGCACAGCGCGTCAAACAGTTTATGAACTACCAACTTACCACGCAGATGCCAGAATACTTTGACGAGTTTGAGCGTATGCTCTTTCACCTACCGCTGGTAGGCTCTGCATTTAAAAAGATTTACTATGATGAGCTAAGACAGAGACCTGTGTCAGAGTTTGTGCCAGTGGATCACTTCTATGTGTCTTACTACGCCACTGATCTCAGAACAGCAGAGCGATACACGCACATGATCTATCGTTCTCCCAATGATTTTAGAAAAGATGTGGTATCTGGAATGTACCGCGACATAGACGTAGGGGAGCCAGAGGCCCCTGATACAACGTCCATGGGGCAGAAGATAGACAACATCATGGGAATAGCTGCAACAGCAGAGGATGATCCTCAGTATGTGTTACTGGAACAACACTGTTACCTAGACCTTCCAGAACCCTACGGAGACCCAGATGAGATTGCTCTTCCCTATGTTGTCACTGTTGATCTCAACTCCAGAAAAGTTCTCTGTATCAAAAGAAACTACGCAGAGGGTGATCCCACCAGAGAAAGAATACTACACTTTACACATTACAAGTATGTACCGGGGTTTGCTTTCTATGGTCTGGGTCTTATACATTTCCTAGGCAATCTAACCATGACAGCAACCACTGCCATGCGTTCTCTGATAGACGCTGGACAGTTTGCCAACCTCCCCGGTGGCTTCAAGGCCAGAGGTGTTAGGCTGGTAGGTGACAATGATCCAATTGCCCCCGGTGAGTTCAAGGAAGTAGAGAGCACAGGCATTGACTTGACCAAGGCTATTGTACCTCTGCCTTATAAAGAACCTTCTCAAACTCTTCTCCAGATGCTCCAGTTTGTTGTAGGAGCAGGACAGAAGTTTGCAGACTCCACAGAACAGGTGATAGCAGACTCTGCCAACTATGGACCCGTGGGAACTACCATGGCTCTTCTAGATGCATCGTCTAAGTTCTCCACAGCCATTCACAAAAGAATGCACAAAGCTCAGAGAGAAGAGTTTGACATTCTGGCCAGAATCAACTACGACTTCCTTCCAGACGATTACCCTTACGAAGTAGTAGGCGGTGATCAGAAGATTTTCAAACAAGACTTTGACGGGAGAATTGATGTTATTCCTGTCTCTGATCCTAATATTCCGTCCTCTGCTCACAGATTAGCACTGGGACAGATGGCTATTCAACTAGCTTCTCAAACTCCTCCGGGTACTTTTAATATGCCAGCCCTCTACAGAGAAGTCTTGACAGCTGCAAACTTTCCAAACCTAGACGAAGTTCTACCACCAGAACAAAAGCCAGAACCTAAAGACCCACTGGCAGATATCATGGCAGCTTCCAAGGGTTTACCCATTGCTGCTTTTCCGGGGCAGAACCACGATGCACACATTCAGTTCAAGACTGCTTTTCTCAAAGACCCCGGCAACGGTGCAAACCCAATGATGCAGCAGATTGTGCCTATTCTCAACGCCAACATCAGAGACCATATGCTGATGAAGTATCAAGAGCAGATAGGAGGAATGGTCACCGGAGTTGCCAATGACCCACAGACCAGTGAAATGGTAATGGCAGAAGCAGCAGAAGGAGTGGCCAACGCCAACGCTGCCCTAGGAATTGCACAGAGTCCAGAACAGCAGATGATGAACATTGAGCAGCAAAGGCTCCAGCTTGATCAACAGAAGATGCAGATGGATGCTCTGGAGAAGGCAGCTGATCTGGAAGTCAGGAGCAAGGAACACGAAAGCTCTGATAAGAAGGTGCAGCTAGATGCTCTGATAGATATCAGCAAGCTTTCTCTGGAAGCTGACAGAGACGCCAACAAAGCTCTGGAAGCAGCAGCAAAACTTTCTCTTGAATCAGAAAGAGTAGAAGGTAATAATCAACTGACCAATAAGAAGACTGCTCTAGATACCTTGGTCAACATTGCAAAACTGGAGAAATAACAGTGGCAGCAGAGAAAGAAACATTAGAGGAGCGGATTAAGAAACATGAAGGATACGTGGGACACCCCTATACTGACACGCTTGGCTTTCTTACAGGAGGTTATGGACATAGAATCATCGCAGGAGAAGAGCTTCCCACAGACAGAGAAGGATGGGAAAAACTCTTTCAAAAAGATTTGCGCCTTGCTAAAGAAGGTGCCAAAAGACTTATTACAAAGAATAAGGTAAAAGATTTGCCTTGTGTACCAGAAGAAATCATTATAGAAATGGTATATCAAATGGGAGAAACCGGAGTTTCAAAGTTTAAAAAAATGTTTAGAGCACTGAAAAAAGAACCAAAAGATTTTAACGAAGCCGCTACTCAGATGATGGATTCCAGATGGGCCAAGCAGACTTATTCCAGAGCAAGGAATCTTTCCACTGAAATGAGAAAGACCGATGCCACTTAAACCGGGAAAGTCCTCTAAAACAATTTCAGATAATATTAAAAAATTACGAGAAGAAGGCTACTCTCAGAAGCAAGCAGTGGCCATTGCCATGTCTACTTCTAAGAAACCAAAACGCCCTTCTAAGAAAAAGAAAAGGTTAGCGCGTAAAGCATAAGCATGGATATTTTTGACGAGATACGAAGGCACTTTAAAGAAGAAGAAGATACTTTAAAAGAATTCCTTGCAAAGGGACACGTAGAGGACTATAACCATTATAGGCAGGTTGTAGGAACACTTACAGGAATTGAATGGTCTTACAATAAACTGACTGACATTGTAAACAAAAGAATGGAAAGAGACGACGATAATGATTAATCCTCAACTAGGCGGGGCTATTACAAACGATGCGTGGATTACCAAGAATGATGTACCGGACCCAGAGGTTCTTCCAGACCTTCCCGGTTATCATGTTCTT
>Ga0209337_1000906_pt1 | contig 23378 bp, 28 predicted proteins | sample LinPmetageLP53_FD_184044 | JGI IMG/M metagenome (GOLD analysis project Ga0209337, IMG submission 184044) | Marine viral communities from the Pacific Ocean - LP-53 (SPAdes) (version 2) | ecosystem: Environmental > Aquatic > Marine > Oceanic | place: Pacific Ocean | collected 2010-02-08 | reverse complement strand
TAACTAGGTATACCCGGTAAAACTGGATAACCTTTCCTAATCTATAAATGCAATAGACACTATTTCGATATAGGTTCGAGGTCTTCTTGTAACTGTAATGAAAGTGTAGAAGCCCCCCCGTCAAAACTGAGCGGCTTTTGTTTAGTATCTTTTGCGTATATACTTACAGGAAATAATTCTAACTGTAAGGGAGTACATTGTTGACAGCAATCAGGTGTGCCACAATTTGTATGTTCTATTGTTTCCATAACACTATATAGTAGTACACAAAAATAATAAATTTTCTTTGCTGGAATTGATTACAAAGCCACTATATACATATGTCAGATGTCAGAACACTTAAAGCTCAAGACATACACTTTCCCGAATATCACAAAGTCTATCACGTTAAACAACTCGGCAACTTCATAGATTACGAAGATCGACACATGACAGACAATGCACGAAATCGTTTGGAGTGTTTGATGAAAGAGATGGACACACATGGTATGGTACATCCTATCATTATTTCTTACAATGCATACAATGTCTCTGTTGGTCACCAACGTGTATGGTATGCAGTACAACGTGGATATACACACATAGATTGTTACCACATTCCTAATCAAGAAGCTTGGGAGAAAGTTTTTTCTTATACACAATCAAATGACTATTGGCAAAAATATACTTAAGGCAAAGTACATCAACTTTCCACAACACTACAAGGAACTACCACTCAAGGATCTAACCTATAAGTGGGATAACGTTCCGGTGAATGATTGGGTAGACTATGCGGAGGAGAAAGGTATACCCTATAAGGAACTTTTCTCGGATATGGATCATCAAGGTTTACTGAATCCTGTTATAGTGCGTGATCTTAAATCGAATGGTGTCTATCGGAAATATCATTGTGGGGGTCGTAGAATTATATGGGCGAAAAGACATGGCTATGATTTTATAAGTGCTTATATAGTAAAAGACTGGATAACTGATGAGGGTAAACAAGAAATTGACCTAATTGTGAACGACCAGTGGTTTCGTATCGACTAAATACTATGGTATGAATACAATTCGAGGAATACATTAGAAACCCGTTCTGGGTTCGATTATAGATATAATCAATTAATTAAGGAGAATACATGTTAAGATTAATTACTCTTACGGTCGTAGGTATGCTGCTGTTTTCTTATCAGGCAATAGCTGCAGATATAACACCGTATGGTACTTTCAACTACAAATGGTCACATGATGAAAACACTTCTGGTGTTGCATATGATAAACTAGAGAACAATGGTTCAATCATTGGTGTCGATATTATCGAGAGCTTTGACGAAGCAAGTTCCATGTCAGGTATTGCAAAACTAGAACTTGGTGTTGATGTTGACGATAGTGGTAGTGACACATTAGATTCAAGACTAGCATATGTTGGTGTTGAAAATAATGGTGTGGCGATTACTGTTGGTAGACAATCACATCCATTTGCTTCTGTTTCCAAAACGGGAAATTTTGAAGTGTATGGTTCTAACGCTGTATTTAAATACGGTGACAGATCATCAAACACAATCAAACTTGATAACGGCAGTTTTGCTGTGATGGGTATGGTTGATGGATCTACTGGAGAAGATGGACTTGACTTATGGGAAGCTTCGCTCTCTCATTCAGTCAGTGGCATTGATGTATCAGCAGGTTATGCTGATGATGTAGTAAACGATATCTCTTATTGGGGCGCAAGTGCCTCAACTACTGTGGGTGACATAACTGTCGCTTCAACGTATACAATCAAAGACGCTGCAACAGACCTAGTAGGTATGGAAGCAACTGTTGGTTGGAAAGCTTTAACAGTAGGATACGGAGACAAAGAAGGAACTGGTACATACATGACTTATGGTTTAAGTCATTCTATGACAGATAGTCTAACCGTCTATGCAGAAATGCAACAAGATGATTTAGATACTGGCACAGACCTACAACACTATTCTGTAGGAACCAAGTTTACATTCTAATAACATAACAAGGAGAAAATTCATGGAAAAATGGATAAAAGACTTAGGCGCATGGAAAGACTATGGACTAATACTAGTAGCAATTGCTATCTTTACTGGAATACTTCCAGTAATGGCATTAGTTAAATGGGGACTTCTAGCGTGGATCGCTGCTAACTTATGGCAACGATTTAACAAATAGGAATTATTATGATCAAGAAAATCATATACGTGCTGATTGTCATTGGTGCTTTTTGGTTAGGTCATTACTTCGGTGAGCAGGCCGTCAACATTATAGACGATTTGCCTGTACCAAAAATTACTATTGAAATGCCATCAGGCGATGAAATAGAAACACCTATCACAACGGAAGAAGTGAGAGGTTAATCAAATCGGCCGTATCGTTTAATTAGGATTGACCTTAGTCTTTCCCAAACGATACGGTCATAAACTTGCTGACCTGTACGAGGTTCTCTCAATGCAAGTTTATCGTACTTCAACTTACATTTAATAATTTTTTCTAACAGATGATCTGATTGAAATATGCCCAATGCATATTGCCTTGACCATTTTCAAATGTAATGTCTTCATAGGTAATTGTACCTTCTGAAATTTTATTTGTATCAACTTGCATAACGGACGCTTCGCAATCGTCAGTAACATTGATTTGTATGTTATCAATCTTACCGTCTCTTAGAGCACCACTACGTCTTACTTCAACAACGTCACCAACTTTAATTATCATTGTAATCCTCCTTGATTATATACAGTTACACCTGGTTCAGGTGCATTGCTGAGTAGTCTTGTTTTATATTTTGCGATTTGTACATCTTCGGATTTTACATTTTCAAAAGAAGGTAAATCAAGTTCCTGAACAGGATAAACATATTCATCCCTTAGTTCAGGTTTTAAAAACATATAATACTGATATGCTAACTCTTGTGTTTCAAACCAAGTAACACCTTGTATTTCTAAAATCTTTGGTCTATCAGAATCTTGGATAGACACCATACAATAATGGCTACTCATTACGCAGCCTCCATCAAAGAGTAAGGTACACGCCATTGACCACCAAGGTTAGTGTCTTTAATAACTGCTCTCGCAGGATTGGTTTTGACGATAACACCAGGTCTCTTACGACCATTGGCTCTACCAAAGATGACATGATCGCCAACTTTGAATTGACCTTTAGTAGATCCTTTCGCAGCATTAATCGCTGTCTCTAAAAGAAACAAATGTTCCTTATGTTCTGGATTCTTAATCCAGTCTAGTATATCAGTTAAGTTATTAAATTGTAGTTTCATAATATAGTCCTTTCGATTATTGATTAAAACCTTGTAATACTAATATTAATAATAAGATTATAATAAAAGTTTGTTGATTTAATTTGTATTTCATAATATAGTTCTTTCGTTTAGGGTTAGGCTTCGTTCATCACTAATTCTTCAACACTAGACCAGTTGATGTCAAAGACTTTAGAGTAACAGTTTTTCATGATAGAGATAAACTCTAATCTTTCGTTAGTAGAATTAAGAGACTTATAAGTCTCATAAAGGTTTTGTTTAGTCATGTTATTTTCAAGTTTAGTTATATTCATAATGTTTCCTTTTTGTTAATATAAATATATAATACACGGATAACTCTTGAAAGTCAAGGTTTATTTGGTATTAATTGAAAATTAAAAGTGTTATTTTTCAATGGTTTAACAAGGGTGCGACAATCTTGACCAACTATGTTCTGGGTTTGTTCGCATATGAGATGGAGATTTTATGGGATTTTTAAGTAAATTATGGGAGAATTGGGGTAAAGGGTTAAACACACATTATCCTGCTGGACCCAATAAGACAATAAAAAAGAAAACAACTAAGAAAAAAGTAGTCAAGAAAAAAAAGAAGACTACTAAAAAAAAGGAAAAGTAAATGGGAACATGTAAAAATTGTGGACACGGCTGTCATTGTTCAAGTGGTGGTTCTTGTCAATCATGTGAATGTGCAAATTGTGAGCATGATGTATAATGGCTAAGGGTATTAATATAGTATCATATGCTAGAGGTCCAAAGAAAAGAACGTCTATTGGAGATAGTTCTAGATCAAGACCTAAGAATAAACATAAGAGAAGACAACACAAAAGAAGTGTAGGACAAGGGTAATGCCTGCTGTTACTAGAGTTGGATTAGATAGTCATGTAGGTCATGCAAGTCCTACTCCTAATCCTTTTCATCAAACAGCATATGCTACTGGTTCACCAGACGTTTTTACAAATGGTGCTAAAACTGTTCGTATAGGTGACACTACATCATGTGGTGATCCTGCAACAGGTGGTTCATCTACTGTATTTGTAAATGGTATAGGTGTACATAGAAAAGGTGACGGAACTGGTGGTCATGGGTCTTGGGTACCTAATTCATCAGCCTCAGGTTCTTCTAATGTTTTTGCAGGGTAACTTGATAAATAGTTAACATGGCAATAATTCAATCAGGATACTCAGACGCTTCTCGTACTAACGCAAGTAATAGATCAGTACGTTTATATAAAGATATCGCATTATCTTTTGAAAGGAATGCAGCAACTAAAGATGTAATCATCAAAAAAGATGTTGACGCAGTAAAACAATCTGTAAAAAATCTCATATTGACAAATCATTATGAGAGACCTTTTCATCCTGAAATAGGTTCTAGTGTGACGGCAATGTTGTTTGAACCTATGAATCCTATTATCGCTAATGTATTACAAAGAACAATCGCAGAATGTATAGAAAATTTTGAACCTCGTGCTAGACTTGTATCTGTTAATGCAAAAGCAATGTTAGATCAAAATGCCTATGAAGTTACAATTGCTTTTTACGTTGTTAATGTTCCCGGCGAATTAGTTACTATAACCACAATGTTAGAAAGAAGTAGATAATGGCAAAAAAATTATCAGTCACAGATTTAGACTTTGATACTATCAAAGGCAATTTAAAAAATTTTTTACGACAGCAAGATCAATTAACAGACTACGATTTTGATGGTTCAACTATGGCAACCTTGTTAGATGTTCTAGCATACAATACACATTACAATGCTGTGTATGCAAACGTTCTTGCTAATGAAATGTTTTTAGATAGTGCTGATTTACGAAACAGTATTGTCTCTCATGCCAAACATGTTGGATACACACCAAGAAGTGCAACAGCACCTGTAGCATATTTAAACATTACAGTTAATAATGCAACAGGTTCAACACTAACTGCTGCTCGAGGAACAACTTTTACAACATCCGTTGATAATGTTACTTACAATTATATTGTTAAAGACGCTACAACAATTACACCAACAGACGGTGTTTATACTTTTTCTAATTTACCTATCTACGAAGGAACATTGGTTAACAATACCTATACCGCAGATACAGCAAATGCTGATCAAAGATTTTTAATTAAAAATAATTTAGCAGATACAACCACGTTAAAAGTTACAGTACAAAATAGTTCAAGTGATACTACATCAAGTACATATACATTATCAACAGACTTAGCAGATATTACATCAACATCTAAAGTTTATTATCTTGAAGGTGCTGAAGATCAACAATATGAAATTAAGTTTGGAGATGGTATACTTGGTGCTGCGTTATCAACTGGTAACATTGTGACATTATCATATGTTGTTACAAATGCTGAAGAAAGTAATGGTGCAAGTTTATTTAGCTTGTCAGGAAACATTGGAGGCTTTACTAATATTTCTTTATCTACTGCTACCAATTCTGCCAACGGTGCTCAACCAGAAACACCAGATAGTATTCGTTTCAATGCACCAAGACAATATGCTGCACAAAATAGAGCAGTAACACCAAACGACTATAAGAGTAGAGTAAAATCAATTTATGCAAATGCAAAATCTGTTTCCGTTTGGGGAGGAGAAGATAATGCTACACCTTTTTATGGTAGAGTTTATATTTCAATTAAACCTGTTGCCGGTGCAACATTAACTGAAGCAAAAAAAACAGATATCATAAATCAATTAAAAGAATTTAATGTAGCAAGTATTACTCCAATCATAGAAGATCCAGAAACAACATCAGCACAATTAAATGTAAATGTTAAATATGACGCAAAGTCAACTACAAAAACAACTGACAGCATTAAGGCATTAATTACATCAGCAATAACAAGTTTTAACGTAAACAATTTACAAGAGTTTGATAGTATATTCAGACATTCTAAATTTATTGAAACAATAAACAAAGTTGATGATTCCATACTATCAAATATTACTACTGTTAAATTACACAAATCATTTACAGCTGTAACAACAGGTTCTACAACTTATACAATAGGTTTCAATAATGCTTTATATAATCCACATTCAGGACATAATGCAAGTGGTGGTGGTGTATTAACATCATCAGGATTTAAAATTAGTGGTGACGCTACCAACGAATATTTTTTAGATGAAGATGGTGCAGGTAATGTAAGATTGTATTATCTTGTTGGTACCACAAGAACATACTCAAACAGTTCTCAAGGTACAATCAATTATTCAACTGGTGTGATTACAATAAATTCTTTAAACATCACAAGCATTTCAAACGTAGATGGTGCTACATCAACTGCTGTTAGGTTAACTGTTATACCTAGTTCAGTGGATGTTATACCTGTAAGAAATCAAGTTTTAGAAATTGATGAAGCCAATACAACTGTTACTGTATCTGCTGATACATATGAAACAACATCAGGTATTGGTTATACATCAGCAACAAGTTATGCTTCGTAATCTATGGCAAAGTTTACAAAAAAATTAAGTCCTCTAGTAGGCAGGCAGTTTCCGCAACATATACAAGCGAACAATCCATTACTGGTTGAGTTCGTTAAACAGTATTATCGTTTTTTAGATTCAGCTCAGATTACACTATCTAGTGTAACAGCAAGTGATCAAATAATTTTAGAAACATCAACTGCTAGTAATATAAATTTTCTTTCATTAAATGCCACAGACGATAGTGGTAATAATGCTGATGATTATATTTTGGATGAAGAAGGTTCAATAGGTGAGTTTAGTAAAAACGAAATTATTACTGGACAGACCTCTGGTGAAACAGCAACAATACTTGCTGAAGATACGGACAATTTAAAATTATATATATCTGCAAATTCAAAGTTTGTAACAGGAGAGACAGTTACAGGTGGCACGTCAGGTGCTCAAGGTGTGATATCAAAGTATAGGGCAAACCCTAACGAAACTATATCACAACTCCTTGAGTATGCTGATGTGAATGATACCTTAGATGATTTCTTTATACAATTTAGAAATAGTTTTTTACAAACCATACCTAATGATTTAACAAGTGGTTTAAATAAAAGACAACTTACAAAAAATATTTTATCATTATATAAACGTAAAGGTACGAAGAAAGGTCATGAGATATTTTTCCGTGCATTGTTTAATGAGACACCTGACATTTATTATCCTACTGTGGATATGCTTCGTATTTCAGATGGTAATTTTGAAACACAAAAAATTTTAAAAGTAACTTTAGTATCACCCTCAAATGGTGATATGTCTAAACTTACTGGACAAGAAATTACACAAGCAAATATTGCTGGTAATACCGTTGTTAATCTTGCGAGTGCTGTTGTGGAATCTGCAACTGTAGCAAAAACAACTTTAGGTCTTGTACAGAAAGATGTTGCAACATTAGTATTAAATAAAAATTCTATTACTGGAACTTTTCAAAATAGTTTAGGTCATTCTATCATAGATGAAACAGATGGTGATGATATTATAGATGAAGATGGTAATAAAATTTTACAACAAACTTTTTCTACACTTACTGGTACTGCCAATGATGATGAAGATGTAACGATTACATGTAATATTGAAAGTGTTGCTGATGATGTTATTGTAGATACCACAGATAGAGGAAGATATTATTCAGTTGGTGAAACTGTTCCTGTTGATAATCAAAGTGGTGGTGTTGGTTTAACACCACAGATAGAAGATATATCATATGGTGATATAGAAAGTATTATTGTTGAAAGTGGTGGGTCAGGTTATGCAGTAGGTGACGCATTAACTGTTACAAACCCTACTCATGGTACAGGTCTTGCAGGTGAGGTTGCTGTTGTCAATGGTGGATTTACTTTAGAACAAGATAGTTTAGAAAATGGTGTTATTGCATTAGAAGAAAATATTAGTGAACAATTAGTTATGGAAGCTGCAACCAATTCAAGTTCAAATGATATAACAAAAATTAAAATTACAAATAAAGGTGGAGGTTATCTTTCACTACCAACTGTTGGTGTAACTTCAAGTTCTGGTTCAAGTGCTACTGTATTTCCTGTATCAAGTAATGTTGGTAATGTATTAGATGTAAGAGTTCTTGATCATGGTTTTAGATATGAACAAGGACCAACATTGAATCCTAAATTACACATGCAGGTTGATACACTATCAGGAACATTTACTATAGGTGAAACTGTGTCTGCAACAAATGAAGACAACATTCAATTAGAAAGTTTTGTTGAAAATGATTTTCCTTTATTGTTAGAAGATTTTAGAAGTTCTGTTTTTAGATTAGAAGATAATGATGGTGGAATAGAATTAGAAGATGATACTAGAGGTATAATAGAATTTGAAAATGAAGCAGAACCTGCTGTTCGTAGAGGAAATCAAATTAGTTTTATTAGGTCTGAATCAAATGAACGTTTTGTTGGTACAGAATTAATTAATTCAGATGAGGTAGATTATCTTATTGTTACACACAATGGTTCTACTGAAAGTAGATTACAAGATGAAACAACTAATACTGTATCAGCAACTATTGAAAGTTTCGATGGTGATACAAATATTTTATCAGTTACAGGATCAACAGGTACCTTTGATGATAAGGTTACAATTACTGGTGCAAGTTCAACTGAAACAGCAAGAGTAAGAAATGCTGATCAAGCAAGTATGTCAACTACTGCAGGAACTGTTATTGAAACTGACGGTGCATACACTGGAGTTAGAGGTCAAGTTTCTGAAACAACTAAAAAAATACAAGATAGTTTATACTATCAAGATTATTCATATGTTGTAAAAGTAGGTGAATCCATTACAGACTGGAGAGAGTATCTTAAGGCTTCTGTTCATCCTGCAGGTTTTTATGTTGCAGGTGAAGTTAGTATTGCTTCAAGACTTGATAATAAATTAAAATCAGGTAGAACAATTACAGCGGGTATTGAACAAGATGAGATTATAGAAGCATTTAGAATTATCTTTGGTGAGAAGGTAGGTAGACGATTAGGTACAACAACTGATGGTACATCATTAAGAGCAAGTCCTGCTTTAGGTATTGAAAGAGACGTTTCGTTTACTACTAACACTAGAGACGTTACTTTAAATCAAGATATTACTATACAAACAGGTGACGATAGAGAAACAAGTTTTAGAACAACCAATATAAATCAAGGGTTTGTCTATGCAGGTGCAAGAATGGACAGTATAGGTAAGTTTATCTTTGGTGCATTTAGTCATGTACCAGATAGATTTCTATTAGATGGAACAGATGGTTCATCTACAAACGCAGGCGATGATCTAGTATTAGAAGATGTATTATTTAATGGACAAATAAAACGAGAACCTGATAATAGAGATGGACAACTTACTATGGATTCAAATGCCGCTACTATTCCACGGATAAATAGTATAAGATTAACCGGTACAGGTGATACTTCACTTGACGGAGAGTTAAATCAAATAGGAGACTTTAATACGAGACTAGGTACAAGATATGCTATACCTGCTCAAATTAATACTACAAGATGATAGGTAGAACGTATAAATAGTTTCAGGAGATAACATGCCAGCGATAATAACAAAAGATTTTAGAGTACATAACGCCAGACAGTTTGAAGAAAGTTTTGGCGAGACTGCTGATAAGTATTACCTTGCAATAGGTAGACCTCAAGCATTCGCAAACGATCAAGCATTTAATGATGGAACAGACGCTTCACCACCTACACCAGTAGATGATGTGGGGCAAGTTGAATACTATGCATATGATGATTTCTTGTCAGCAAAAAAGATTGCTGATTCAGATGTATCACTAGCAATTCCTAGAAGAAACTGGGCAACTGGTACAGTTTACGATTATTATAGACACGACTACGGAGATATCAATAGTGCTGGCGCAACAATATCTGCTGATAGTGGTGCAACGTCTTTATATGACGCAACTTTTTATGTAATGAATAGTACCTTTGATGTATATAAATGTATTGATAATAATGGTGGAGCAAACTCAACAGTAGAACCATCAGGTAACAAATCAACAAGTGTATTCAGTACAGGTGATAGTTACAAATGGAAATACATGTATTCATTAACTGCTTCAGAACAAGCAAACTTTTTATCAACTGATTTTATGCATTTATCCACAGAGAGTTCAGACTTCTCAACAACTGGTGGTGCAATAGAACATGTTAAGATAACTGCTGGTGGCACAAGTGGTTCAAACGGAACATACACTGGTGTTGATATTCGTGGTGATGGCTCAAGTGGTAAAGCAACAGTAGTCGTATCATCAAACGCTGTAACAGCTGTAACAATTACAACTGCTGGTTCAGGATATACTTTTGCAAGTATTAAGGCAAGTGACTTTGGAAACGTATCAGGTTCTGATATTGATTTCATAATCTCACCTCCGGGTGGACACGCAAAAGATATAATCGCAGAGTTAGGTGGTTTCTTTGTAATGTTAAATGTAAACTTAACTCAAGCAGAAGGTTCTGGTGACTTTAATACTGCTAACGATTTTAGAAGAATTGCATTGTTAAGAAATCCAACAGACAGTACAACAGGTTCAGCAGCAACTGCTTCAACCTTAGACGCAACTAAGTCAATAACATTTAGTGGCACACCAGGGGCATTTCAAGCAGACGAAAAAATTACACAAGCAACATCTGGTGCTGTAGGTTTCGTTGTAGATTTTAATTCTACTACTAAAGTATTAAGATACATACAACCACAATTTGCTGATCAAGGTGTTGACGCTAATGGTAATGCAACAGCATTTACAAGCACACATACAGTTTCAGGCGCTACTTCAAGTGCAACAGGTACTCCTTCATCTCATGACGTTACACCAGAGTTAACACACGATACTGGTGATATATTGTATATTGAAAATAGAAAACCAATTACAAGAGCGACAGATCAAACGGAGAATATAAAGTTAATCGTAGAGTTTTAGGAGAGATAGATGGCAACAAATTTTAACGTCTCACCTTACTTTGATGATTTTTCTGAAGATAAGAATTTTCATAAAGTTTTATTCAGACCTGCTTTTGCTGTACAGGCAAGAGAGTTAACACAACTTCAATCCATATTACAAAACCAAGTTAAACGATTTGGTGACCATATGTTTAAAGATGGCGCTCAAGTTATTCCTGGTGAACTATCTTATACTAATAGATATCACTTTGCAAAACTTTCAGCGTTATCAACATCAACTGCAGCTGCTTTAATTGGTACAGTATTTACTGGTGGCACAAATAATGTTCAAGCGGAAGTTCTTAATGCAACTGAAGCTTCTACTACACAAGCTGCAACAATATATCTTAAATATACTAAAACAGCAACAACAGGTACAATAAACAGATTCGTTGCTGGAGAATCCTTAACAGGTGATAGTGGCGAAACTGCAACTGTGGGAACTGATAATGTTACTTTACCTATTGATTCAACAGCAATAGGTACTGGTTCTGCTATTAATGTTGAAGCAGGTATATATTACATAGATGGTTTCTTCGTAAAAAATTCAGCACAAACATTAATACTCGAACCTTATTTTGTTAATCCAAGCTTTAGGGTTGGTTGGACAGTAACAGAAACTTTTGTCACACCAGAAGCTGATACAACATTAACTGATAATGCAACTGGATCAACAAATATAAATGCACCTGGTGCTCACAGACATAAAATTGTATTAACACTTACCAAAAAAGAATTAGACGCCACAGATGATGATAATTTTGTAGAGTTAATGAAAATTGATAATGGTAACGTTTTAGAAAAAGTTATTAAAACAGATTATAATTTATTGGCAGATACACTTGCTCGTAGAACTTTTGACGAATCAGGAAACTATGTTGTACAGAATTTTGACATTGATATAAGAGAACACTATTTTAGTTCAGAGGCTTCTGAGGTAGCTAAATTTGGTCGTGGTATATATCGTGGTGATTCAATAAAATACGGAACAGTAGCAAATCCGTTATATGAAATTAATTACACAGAAGCTCAATCTAAAGCAAGATTGGCTGTAGGTATGGGTGTAGGTAAGGCATACGTTGGAGGATATGAATTAGAAACAATCGCTACAAAATATGTTACAGTAGATAAAGCTAGAGATTTTGAAACAGTAAACAATACTACTGTGGGTATGCAAATAGGTAACTTTGTTGATGTCACAAAAATTTATGGTCAACCTGATGTTGATACAATTTCTGGTTCAACTGAAGCATACAAAGAAGTAAGATTATATAAAGAAGCAACAGCAACAAGAGGTACACAAAATGCTGGTGCAGGTACAGACATACATGATATTGGTATAGCGCTTCCAAGATTTTTTGAATATAAATCTGGAACAGTTGGTGCTTCTGCTTCTAATACAAGTTCAGTTTACAAATTAGGTTTATTTAATATAAGCACATTTACACATTTAAGAACAAATAGCTCACACTCACTTACAACAGGAGAGATAGTAACTGGTGGCACATCAGGTGCAACAGGTATCGTTGAAAGTGTAAGTACCTCTGTATCAAAAACACTTTCTGCGGCAGCAAAAAGTTCTAGTGCATTAACAGTAACAACAAGTGCAACTCACGGATTATCAGTAGGACAAAGAGTAACCTTTACTGGTGTTGGTGGTATGACTAATATTAATGATACTACTTTCACAGTAGCAACTATAGCAAGTACAACACAATTTACAATCGCTGTAAATTCTTCATCATTTAGTTCATTTACTTCAGGTGGTACAGTATCAACTGGTATCGCTGTTGTTTCAAATACAAAAGGTACTTTTGCTGCAGGAGAAACTATTACAGGAGGAACATCAACTAATACTGCTGTTATTTCTGCTGACACAAATCAGTTCAAAAGTGTTCAAGCTTACGATTTTAAAAACACCAAACAAGTTTATCAAGCAGGCACACCAACATTTACTGCTGATACTGTATTAACATCTAATACAGTAGATGGCTTTGATGAATCACAAAAATTATTATCTGGTACAATGTCTATCGCTGAAACTGATACAGCTGTTGTTGGTTTAGGAACAAAATTTACAACGGAACTTATTGTTGGTGATACAATTGTATTTACAGATAACACAGGTGAAACACTAACAGGTGTTGTTGCTGCAATTATTAGTAATACAAGTTTAACACTAGCAACAGCAACTCTTTCTTTAGATGTAACAACATCATCACCAATAGAAAGACGAAGAACAAAATTACAAAACATAGATGAAAATACTTTAGTTTTTGATATGCCAGAAAGCACAGTCAAAACTTTAAAGACTGCTGATAATGACGCATTAACAGATACTACGTTTACTATAAGAAGACAGTTTGTGGCAACACTTACTGGTGATGGTATTGGTATATTTAATACTGGTGCAAACGAATCTTTTGATACTTTGGCGTCAGGTGATTATGCATTAATGCATATAACCGCAGGTTCATCAGCAGGTGCTGTTGGTGAAACAACTACATTATCTGGAAACAGTCATGAGGGTGCAACAATATTTACAAGAGGTTCAACAAATACACAGTTAACAATTGATTTAGGTTCTAACTATGGTGGTTCACAAGTTAAGTTAATAGCAACAATAACAAGATCAGTTGCTGGCGAAAAAGCAAAAACATTAAATTCAAGTTCTACTACAACAGTAGCAACAGCAGCATTAGCACAATCAAGTTCTATCTCTTTAGGTAAAGCTGATGTATCTGCATTGAATAGTGTCTTTATGGCACCAGATTTTAGTACAGCTGCAACAACAAGTCATGTGGATATTACAGATAGATTTAATTTAGATACTGGACAAAGAGATAACTTTTATGATATAGGTTCAATCAAAATAAAACCAGGTGCTCAAGCGCCAACTGGTCGACTACTTATTAATTTTGATTTCTTCTCACATGGTACTGGAGATTATTTTTCAGTAGATAGTTATTCTGGTATTGATTATGAAAACATACCATCATTCTTTTCAGCAGTAAGAGAAAAAACAATACAGTTAAGAGACGCTATTGATTTTAGACCTAGAGTTGCTGATGATAGTGACGTTGTAGGATTTAATTTAAAAGATACTATTGGTTCTAAAAACTTTGTCAACACAGGTTCTGTATCAGTAGATATTCCAAAACCAGGAACAAATTTTAGAGCAGACTTTGAATTTTATCTATCAAGAATAGACGCAATTTATTTAACAACAATGGGACAATTTAAACAGGCAAAAGGTTCACCTGCTGTTGATCCTCAACGACCTGATATAATTGATACTGCAATGTTACTTGCATATTTACGATTACCTGCTTATACATTTAATACTAGTGATGTAACAATCACACCTATTGATAATAGACGATATACTATGAGAGATATTGGTAAGTTAGAAAGTCGTATTAAAAATTTAGAATACTATACAAGTTTATCATTGTTAGAACAAGAAACATTAAATTTAGAAATAGTTGACGCTAATGGATTCAATAGATTTAAAAATGGTTTCTTAGTAGATACATTCAAGGGTCATAATGTTGGTGATACAACAAGTGCTGATTATCAATGTGCTATTGATTTAAAAGATGGTGTAGTAAGACCAAGATGTCACACAGATCAATTAGGTTTAACAGAGCTTGCAACAACTGATACTGTAAGAACATCAGCAGGTTATCAAAAAACTGGAGATTTAATTACATTACCTTACACAGAGGTTGAACACATATCTAATTTAGGTGCAACAACAACAACGAATATTAATCCGTTTGCTGTATTTAAATATTATGGTAACATGAAATTAACACCAGAGGTTGATGAATGGAAAGATACAAAAACTTCACCAGACTTAGTTGTTAATAATGATTTATTATACAATAATATTAAAGACATTCCTAATCCTTCACATAGAATAGGATCAACTTGGAATGAGTGGCAAAATAACTGGACAGGTACATTTGTAGAATCAACATCAAGTGGTAATCAAAAAACAACTACAAGTGGTAGAACAGGAACTGGTACAAGAACAGGTTTAAAAAGAGAATTAACTTCACAAGTAGTTAATCAATCTTTTGGTGAAAGGCTTGTTGATTTATCATACGTTCCATTTATTCGTGCCAAAACAATTACATTTACAGTTACAGGTTTAAAACCATTATCTAATCATTTTGCATATTTTGAAGAACAAGATGTTAATGCATATGTCACACCAACAGGTGGTTCACTTGGTGGTCAACTAGTAGCAGATGCTAATGGTTCTTTATCAGGAACTTTTGCAATACCTAAACCATCAGTAAGCGGTAATCCTAAATGGAGATGTGGTGAAAGAGTATTTAAAATTACAGATTCACAATCAAACTTTAGAACAGGTGAATATAATGAATCATTTGCTTCAGCAAAATACAGAGCACAAGGTTTATTAGTAACTGAACAAGAAACAGTTTATGCGACAAGAGTACCAGATGTTGTAGAAACAAAATTACTTGACGAAACTTCTTTAAGAGAAGTTACAGATTCAGTTACATATTATAGTGGTTCTGGTTCTAGTTCTAATCACAATCGTGGTGGAAATAATGATGAACCGTCAGATAGAGATAGAGACGGTATACCAGATTATGCTGATCCAGATCCTGATGATAGCAGAGTAAGAAATATGGCACAATTGAAAAATAGAGAAGAAGCTGCTAAAGTTCCACCGTGGGTAAGTTATGATACATCACCAAATACTGGTGCTCATAATAAAAATAGTGGTTGTTTCTTACCAGGTACTTTAGTAACTATGGCGGATGGTTCAACAAAACCAATAGAACAAATTGATTTACAAGATAATGTTGCTGTTGGTGGATTTGTATTTGCAACAGGTAAATTCTTAATAGATAATCTTTATGATTATAAAGGTATTAAGGTTGCAGGGTCACACATGGTTAACGAAGATGATAATTGGGTAAGAGTAGAAAATTCTAAACATGGTAAATCACTAGGTGATGATGACCATGTAGTTTATGTATTTGGTAGTCAAAATAGAAGAATAAAAATTGGTGATACATTGTTCACAGATTATTTTGAAGTAGATGGACAAAAAATGTTAGAAACAATGGGAGATAAATATTTTGATAATTGGGAAAAAAATGTACACATTGAAGGAACTGAGGAGTATTTAAATAATGAAAGCAAGACTATGGGACAGAGATAATGATTATGAAACATTGGTTAAATGGTGGAACGATTGGGAGTTTGGTATTGTGCCAAAAGATTGTTTACCTAAAGATGGAATTATAGTAGAAAATGATAATAAACCAATATGTTTTACAGGATTGTACTCAGACCCCACAACAAAATTTTGTATTATGGAGTGGACTGTGATTGATAAAAATATAAGTCACATTAAATCACACAAAGCTTTACAATTATGTATTGATAGTGTAATTGAAATGGCAAAAGAAAAAGGAAAAAAATTAATGTATACCGTTACTGCTAAAGAGGCTTTACATAAAAGATATGAAAAATATCATGGCTTTAAAAAAACAGAAAGTAATGTTACTACATTTATTAATGACTTAAACAATAATGTAAAAGACCTAGAGTGTTTTCAAGATGATGAACAATGGGATTTACAACACGGAGTAAATAAAGGAAACTAAGATGGCTATTGCACAAACATTTGTAAATAATACTGCTGAAGGGTGTTTTGTCACATCACTGGATTTGTACTTTAGTGCTAAAGATTCAATACAACCTATTACTATTGGAGTATTAGAAACATTTAGAAGTAGACCTGGTTCTAAAATAATACCATTTAGTGTAGTTACTAAAGCTGCTGCTGATGTTAATACATCAACTGACGCTTCATCAGCAACTACTTTTACATTTGATTCACCTGTATTTCTTAAAGGTGGTCAAACATATGCATTAACTCTTTTTTCAAACAGCACAAAATATGTCACATATATTTCTGAATTAGGACAAAATATTATAGGCACAACAAGACGAGTTTCAGAACAACCTGCTGTAGGTGCTTTATTTAAATCACAAAACATTGGAGGTCAACAAGAATCCCCTTTACAAGATTTAAAATTTTCATTAAAAAAAGCAAAGTTTACAAAATTTACTTCAGGAACAGTTACTTTTAATAATAGTGCTGTATCTGCTGATACTTTAGATAATAATCCTATTGAGGTAAATGCAACTGCAGGTTCTGGTACAGTATTTGGAGACAATCCAAAAATTATAAAAGTTAATCATGATAATCATGGTATGTCTGGTGATAAACCAGATAAAGTTACTATTGCAGGATTGGTAGATGGAACAGAATATAATGGTATTACTGGAAGTAATATTAATGGTACACACGATATTGGTAATGTTACTTTAGATAGTTATACAATTACTCTAGCGAGTGACACCGCAACATCAACAGGTAGTATTGGTGGTAGTGCTGTAACTGCTACGCAAAATGTCGCATTTGAAGTATTACAACCTCAGATTGGATATATGCACCCAGAAGACGCTACAGTAATACACAAAATTACAACAACATCTAAACGTTCTATTCATGGTGCAGAAACTTCATATACTGCTCAAACAGAAAAAGAAATTACACCAAATGATAATTTTTATTTCACAACACAACAACAAGTTGCTTCACCTATTAATGAAACAACAAATTTTGCTGGTAATAAAACATTAACTTATAAAATTGAAATGTCAACAGGAAATCAAAATACATCACCTGTTGTTGATACTGCAAGAACAAATTTAATTGCTATTACAAATAGACTTGATAATCCAAGTTCTTCAAACACTACAGGATTTCAAGCAGAAACAGAACCAACAGGTGGTAGTTCAAATTCAAAATATCTAACAAAAGAAATTTTACTAGACAATCCAGCAACAGCATTAGATGTAAGAATTAGTGCAAATAATTTTCCTACCTCTGCTATTAAAGTTCTTCATAAAATTAGACTTGTTGATGACAGTAGACCTTTTGATGAAATACCTTATGAATTTTTCAATACAACTGGTTTAGCAGACGATGGTGTCTTATTTTCAGAAAGTCGTTCACAAACACCTTACAGTCCAGATTATACTGTAAGTTATAGCGAACAAAAATTTACAGCAAGTGATTTAGGTGAGTTTACATCTTTTGCAATTAAGATTGTAATGACTGGTTCAAATCCAGCATACCCACCAAGAATAACAGACTTACGAGCAATCGCATTGGCAACATAATGAAAAGAACAGTAGAACAAAATAGAAGTTATGTTAAAGATACAAGAACACATGCTGTGGTTAATTCAGACAGAAGCGCTTATCTTCTTTATATGTCAAGAGTTAAATCAGCAAGACAAAGTGAAGATAATTTAAAATCTGCTGTAAGAGAAATAAATATATTAAAAACAGAATTAAAAGAAATAAAAGAATTAATACTTAAGGTAACAAATGGCAGTTAGAAACGTAGCAAGTACAGAAAGTTTAGAAACTTTTAGAACGACCTTTAACTCGTTAGGTACAGACGTAGGTGATCTATCATCTTTATCTACAACAGCAAAGGGTTCTATCATACTTGCGATCAATGAGATCAATACAAGTGTTACTGGTACTGGTTTTACTTTATCAGATGGTTCTACTTCTCAGACAATTGTAACAGGTAATACTTTAACAGTTACAGGTTCTACTGGTGTTAGTGCTGCTGTTAGTGCAACAGATACATTAACATTAACACTTGCAAGTGACATATCAACAAACGTATATGCTGATGTACTAGGTGCTCAACATAACGCTGATGGTTCAAATGCATACACAGAATTAGTTACAACTGTTGCAAGCAAAACAACTAATCACATATACCAAGGTACAGGATCAAGTAATGGATATAAAATAGATGGTATCGAGGCACCATTTATACAATTTGAACCTGGTAATACATACAGATTTAATCAAGCAGATGGTTCTAATAGTGGTCACCCAATAAGATTTTATTTAGACGCTGCAAAAAATACAATATACTCAACAGGTGTTACAACAAATGGTACACCAGGTAGTTCAGGTGCATACACACAGATTGTTGTATCAACAGCAACACCTCAAAGATTATATTATCAATGTTCTTCACATGCCCACATGGGTAATCTTGCAAGAACATCATCAACAAGTTTTGCTGATACAACAGGTTCTGCAATATTAACTATAACAGGTGGATCAATTACAGACAGTTCAGGAACAATTAATTTTAGTAATGAAAATCTAACAACAACTGGTACTATTGAAGCAGGTACCATCACGCAAGGTGGTGTTGGATTAGCGACAAATGCCTTCGCAATTGCTCAAGCGGTTGCGTTAGGATAAGTATAAATAGTAAAAAAGGATATAAAAGATGGCTAACGATTTTAAAAGATTTGCAGTAACAAATGTAAATACTTCTTCAGGTGCTTCTGCTAGTGCGGTTTATTCTGTACCTGCAGGTGCTGGTTCTTCAGCATTAGAAGCAATAGTTATCGGGATCACAATTGCAAATACATCAAATGCAGGTATAACTGCTAATGTGTTTTTAGATAATAGCGCAGGTTCAAATGATGTGCATATTGTTAAAAATGCAAGTATTCCAGCAGGTTCCTCATTAGAGGTAATGTCAGGAAACAAACTTGTTTTGCAAAACACAGGTTCCGCAGCAGATGTATTAAGAGTTTCAGCAAGCGCTTCTAATAGTGCTGACGCATTAGTTTCAGTATTAGAAGACGTATAGGATAAGTAAATAGGATAAGTAAATGGCATATTTAGGCGCACAACCAAATGAATTGTTTAGGGTATCACCTACTAAAGATACTTTTACAGGTGATGGTTCAACAGTTGCTTTTGATTTAGCAAATGCATGTCCTGCTGGGGGCGAATTTGCATTACAAGTATTTGTTGATAACGTAAGACAAGAACCCGGGTCAGGAAAAGCATTCACTTTAGGTGCAGATGGATCAGGTGATTTAAAAAGAATAACATTCACTGGTGCTCCAGATAGTTCAGCAGCAATATATTGTATTACTACTTTTAATAATGAAGCATTTGTCAACACAGATTTTAATGGTAATGAATTACTACTTGACGCTGATGGCGATACAAGTTTTACAGCAGACACAGACGATCAAATCGATATTAAAATTAATGGTGCTGATGATTTCAGATTTACTCCTAATACTTTTACAGTATTATCAGGTAGTGAAATTGTTAATCAAGGTGTTGCTACAGGATTTAATCCTCTATCATCACAATACACTACAAACAAATCACATGCAGGTGACGGTTCAACTACCGTGTTCGCACTAGGTGTAAGTAGTCGAGCAATAAATGATGTTTTAGTTTTTGTAAACGGTGTTTGTTTAGTTCCAACGGATGACTATACTATATCAGGAACAAATTTAACTTTTGCAACTGCTCCGGCAAGTAGTGCAGAAATAACTTTTAGGTTTTTACCAATACAATAGGATAGAAAATGGGTGCAATAACAAGAGGATTCGCAAACAACGTAACAACAGCAGGTAAGATATTGCAAACAGGAGTATCAGGTGGTGTTGGAAACACCATGGCTAATCAATGGAGAATAACAGCAGATTTTACTGGTGCAGGTAATCCAATAGCTTCAAATTGGGAATTAGCAGATACAGATGGATACGGAAGTTTAGGAAGTAACATGACACAATCCTCTGGTGTATTTACTTTTCCTTCAACAGGTATTTATTTTATAGAATTTACAGTATCAAATACTGCTGATAACATAGACGGTCAACTTCAAATTCAAGTTGAAACAACAGTTAATAATAGTTCTTATGGAGGTGCGTCTGAGCAAGTAGCAGGAATATCAAGAGCAAGTGACAGTAACACTTATAGTACATCTTTTATTTTTGATGTTACAAATGTTACTACACACAAATGTAGATTTGTTGTTGCAAGCACAAGTTCAGATACGACAACTCACGGACATAGTTCACAAAATGAAACACATGCCACATTTATAAGATTAGGAGACACATAGAATGCCAGTACCTAGACCTTCACACATTGAGGACGCATTAGTAAAATTACATTCTAACCAATGGTTTACATGGACAGATAGTAAAAATAAAATTTATGCTAACTTACGACTTTCAGATAAAATAGGAGTTGATGGAAGTATTGTAGATAATACAGTAACAGAATTACCAACTGAAACAGCAGTAAATACAAAATTAACACAATTACAATCAGCGTGGGACGCTGCAAACGGATAATATAAATGCCAAAAACACAAGTACCATCAGAAGGAATAACAGATAGTGCAATCACAACAGCAAAGATTGCCTCATGTGCTGTTATAGAAGCAAAAATAGCAGGTAATGCTGTTACAAGTGCTAAAATTACTGATGGTCAAGTAACTGCTGATGATTTAGCAAGTTCATTAAATTTAACTGGTAAAACAGTTACATTACCTCAAAGTGCTTTTTCAGTAGTAGATCAGAATATTGCTTTACTTGGTTTCAAGATGGCAGTTAATGATGGTCTCACAGTATTTAATTTAGTTGACGGTGTAGTAGATGAGTTCCATGATGAAAGTGGTGCTGATGAAGGTGAAGGATCTAACGATACTTACTGTTCATCAAATGACAACTACATCAATGGTACAGACGGTGCTTCTTTTGCAGCAGGTTTTTCAACAACACTTATATCAGAACCACAAACTTCAGCAGCAGCAACAACACCTTCCCCTGCGGCAGGTACTTCAGGAACATTTACAGTTCCAGCAAATGTAACCTCAGTTAATATAAGAGCATGGGGTGCAGGTGGTGGTGGTGGAAGGCCAGCTACATGTAGTGGAGGAGGAGGTGGTGGATACGCAGAGGGAACTCTTGCTGTTACTGCTTCACAAACTTTACATATTTCTGCCGGAAATGGTGGAGGATATTCACCAGGTGCTCCATGTGCTCCAGGAACGGAATCATTCTTTGGTGGAGGAGTTGGTACAGGTGGTGGCGCTTCAGGTGGCGGATTAGCAGCCGTTCTTGCAGAAAGTACAGAAACAACATTAGCCGCACCAGACGCTTATGTAGTCGCAGGTTCCGGTGGTGGTGGATTTTCTAATGCTCCAGGCGGAGGAGGTTGTAAATCAAAAGGTGGTGCAGGTGGAGGTCTTGTAGGATTTTCAGGTGGTCAAACAGCTGCATTTACACAAGAGGGTTCTTCACAAACTGCTGGCGCTGGTGAACAAACAACAGGTGGTGAAACAGGTGGCGGTGGTGAAAATGTCAATGGTTGTGGAAGTTTATTTAATGGTGGTAGTAGTATAGGAAACCATTCAGGTGGTGGTGGCGCAGGTTACTACGGCGGTGGTGGTGGAAACGATAATGACGCTGGAGGTGGTGGTTCATCATTCTATGGTCATCCACAAGTTACTTCAGGTGCTACATATGCAGGTGCAAGAAACGGTACAGCAGGTCAAGGACCAGGTAATGCAATGCCACTCATGACAGAAAGTGCAGGCGCAACAAACGATACAAACGCTATATCATATGCAGCAAATCCTATTACAGGCGGAACACCAGAATATGCAGCAAGTAATGTTATTGGTGAAGGTGGACATGATCCATCAGGAGGTAATGGTGGTGAAGATGGTTTTGTATTACTTACAGCAACAGCGGCTCCCGTAACAACATCAACAACAATAGTTTCAAATGCCTTTACGGCGTCAAGTGAACCTGCTTCAAGTCGTATTGTAGTATTTCAAGAAAATGTAGCAAGTGTAACACTTAATACAGATATCATTGCAAGTATATCAAGAGATGGTTCTAATTTTACAAATGTTACATTAGCAGATAGTGGTTATGTGACTGGGTCATCAGGACAAAGAATTTTAACAGGTACAGCAACAATATCAGGTCAACCTAGTGGTACATCAATGAGATGGAAACTAGCATTGGCAAACAATCAAATGAAAATACACGGTGTATCTTTACAATGGAAGTAGATAAATAGTAGTATGGCATATATAGGAAGACAACCATCATACGGAAGTCATGAAAGACAAGACATTACAGGTGATGGATCAACAACGACATTTAATTTAACATATACTATAGGCTCAACTGCCTCAGTATTAGTATCACAAGCAGCAGTTGTTCAACAACCTGGAAGTGGTTATACTATCACGAATGGTG
>Ga0209337_1000905_pt1 | contig 23380 bp, 26 predicted proteins | sample LinPmetageLP53_FD_184044 | JGI IMG/M metagenome (GOLD analysis project Ga0209337, IMG submission 184044) | Marine viral communities from the Pacific Ocean - LP-53 (SPAdes) (version 2) | ecosystem: Environmental > Aquatic > Marine > Oceanic | place: Pacific Ocean | collected 2010-02-08 | reverse complement strand
TAAAAAAAATGGTTAAAATAATTAATTAGTATATACTTATATATGTATATACAAGAGGTTTTATATGAAATACAAATTAACATCGGTAAAATTATTAGAAGACTTATATAAGAAGTTTAAGTATAGTTCTTTGTCTGATGAATTTACTTTACAAAAACTAGTAAATAGGTCTATGGATTTATATCTCATAGACAATGAGTTTAAAACACAAATACACGATTGGAACAATCTAAAACCAAGTGGGAGTCGATTATGAGAAAACAAATACTGAAGGCAAGCAGACTTAACTTTCAAGCTCGTATTGAAAGACATAGACTCAATGTTGAAAATTTATTGACTAATTTAGTTGGTGTCGCTGAACATCCAGATATATTAGATACAATAGAAAAAGAACTAGGAATTATTGCTGAGTATGATGATAAGTTAGAGATACTAGATAAGTATTTCTTTGGTAAAAATAATAAAGAGGTTATAAATGGCTAAGAAGAAGATTTTATTACTATCAGATGATTTGAGAATGTCATCTGGTGTAGGTACAATGTCAAAAGAATTTGTTTTGGGTACAATAAAACATTATGATTGGGTTCAAATTGGTGGTGCTATAAAACATCCTGACAAGGGTAAAATTATAAATATGAACGATACAATTCGTAAAGAAATGGGTGTTGAGGATGCTAGTTTAACAATTTACCCAATTGATGGATATGGTAATCCAGATTTACTTAGGGAAGTTATGGCTAGAGAAAATCCAGATGCTATCCTACACTATACAGATCCTAGATTTTGGGGATGGTTATATGATATGGAACATGAACTTAGACAGAACATTCCTATATTTTATTATAACATTTGGGATGATTGGCCTGCTCCTTATTACAATGAGTTTTTTTACGAGTCGTGTGATTTGATTATGAATATCAGTAAACAAACTGTTGCAATTGTAAATGAAGTTGCTAAGAAAAAACCAAGAACAGATTGGGATTGTACTTATCTACCTCATGGTGTAAATGAAGAATACTTTCATCCTATTAGTAAATTTGATGAGGAGTATAAACAAGTTGAAAGTATGAGGAAACAATTAACTGATGATAATGTTGAGTTTATTGTTTTCTACAATAATAGAAATATCAGAAGAAAAATGCCCGGCGATGTTATATTGGCTTTTAAAACTTTTTGTGATACATTGACAAAAGAACAAGCTGATAAATGCTGTCTTCTCATGCACACTCAACCTCGTGATGAGAATGGTACAGATTTACCAGTCGTTGCAAATACAATAGCACCAAATTGTAAAGTGTATTTTAGTGCAGTTAAGTTAGATACAAAACAACTAAATTGGTTATATAACATGGCCGATGTAACAGTTAATATGGCTTCTAATGAAGGATTTGGACTAGGTACTTGTGAGTCACTAATGGCAGGAACACCAATTGTAGTTAATGTTACAGGTGGTCTTCAAGACCAATGTGGATTTAGATTAAACGATAAATTTGTTACATATAAAGACTATGAAGAAATTCAGTCATTTCATGATGATAGAATGTGGAAAGATAATTCAGATTTAACTTGGGGTGATTGGGTAAAACCAGTATGGCCATCCAATCGTTCATTACAAGGTTCTATACCAACACCATATATTTTTGATGACAGATGTAGATTTGACGATGTTGGTCAAGCATTTAAAGAGTGGTATGATATGGGTGTAGATAAAAGAGAAGAGTGTGGACTACAAGGTCATGAATTTGTTATGGGAAAAGAATCCATGATGTCAGCTAAGGCAATGTCTCAAAACTTTATAGATCACATGGACACTGCATTTGATACATGGACACCAAGAAAACGTTTTAGTATTTTTAAAGCTTAGGAGTTATAATGAGTAAACCAGTATGTTTAGTTACGGCACCAGTTGCCACAAGAAGTGGTTATGGAGCTCACAGTAGAGATATATGTAGAGCCCTAATCAAATTAGATAGATATGATGTAAAGATATGGTCAGTACGGTGGGGTACTACACCAATGAATGCCTTACACCTAGATGATCCTAATGATACGATGATTATTGATAGATTGTTAGAAGCACCCAATTTACCAACTCAACCAGAATTACATATTCATATTGTAATACCAAGTGAATTTCAACCATTTGCAAAGTACAATATTGGTATAACAGCTGGTATAGAAACTACAGTATGTCCTGCAGAATGGATTCAAGGTCTTAATAAGATGAATTTAAATATAGTTCCATCTAATTTTGTTAAAAATTCAATAAACAGTACTTCATATGATATTCAAAATGAAAAAACTAAAGAAGTTGAGGGATTGTTAAAATCAGAAAAACCAATTGAGGTTTTATTTGAGGGGGTAGATACTAATATCTATAAAAAAACAAATGAATTTACAAAGTTATTAGCAGATGAATTATCTCAGGTTGAAGAGGAGTTTAACTTTCTGTACGTAGGTCATTGGTTACAGGGTAGAATTGGACATGACAGAAAAGATACTGGTATGTTAGTAAAGGTATTTTGTGAAACATTTAAAAACATGAAGAACAAACCAGCTCTTATAATGAAAACAAGTAGTGCTGGGTTTTCTATTTTAGATAGAGAAACTATGTTGAACAAAATTAAGGAAATAAAATCATCTATAAAAGGTGATTTACCCAACATTTATTTACTACATGGAGACTTCATGGATGACGAAATAAATGGACTGTATAATCACCCTAAAGTAAAAGCTCATGTTACGTTTACACATGGTGAGGGTTTTGGTCGTCCATTATTAGAGGCTAGTATATCAGAAAAACCTATAATTGCTCCAAAATGGAGTGGTCACGTAGATTTTTTAGATTCAAAAAGTATTGCACTTGAAGGTCAACTAACTAATGTAGAAAAGGGTTCGTTTCCAAATGAGTTTTTGGTAGATGGTGCTCAATGGTTTACGGTTAATTATCAAAAGGCATCTCAAACCTTGAGAACAGTATATAGAAGTTATAAAAAATATACCACCAATGCTAGGAAATTGGGTGTTGAAAATAAAGCAAAGTTTTCATTAGATGCAATGACAAGAGAACTTGGTGTTTTACTTGATAAGCATGTTCCTGAGTTCGCAGAGGAAGTGAAACTTCAGTTACCTAAACTTAAAAAAGTAAGTTCTACCGATACACCAAAAATAAAATTACCTAAACTAAAGAAGGTGTAATATGGAAAAAGTAATAACGTGTCCTGTTTGCCTTGATACAAACAAGTGTTTTGAAGAAATACAAGAAACATTCAGTTCTTATTTATGTTTTGCTTGTGGATTTATGAGTGACTCTAGATATGAAATGGGAAGTTTAAAGTTAATTGATAATTTGAAAAAATCACCTAAATTTGTAAGAGAGTCTCAGTTTGAAGATAAAGATAGAAATATAACTTGGTTTCCATCTGTTATAAATATGGGTAAATTGGGTATGATTTATCCAGAAGGTACTAAGTATGATTATGTTTGGAAGTATGCTAAGTTAGTTGATATTCCTGAAGAGGAGCGAGTTAATTATGATAACTATAGTCAGAGACTTGATGTAGAAAATGCTGAGACGTTTGAACAAAACAATTTCATGGGAGCTTGTAAATCAATGGGTATAACTGAAAGAATTAAATAATGTCTAAACAAGTATATACTTGGGGAAAAGTTCAAGCTGGTGATATTATATCGTTTAGATATAAAGGGAAGAAACCAACAGGATTATTAACTACCGTTCTTGTTTTAAATCCAAAACTACCACACACAAGAAAGGATGGAACTAAAACATTTCACTTAAATGGATTAAAATTAGAAGAACGTGGTAGTATTCCAACTATTAGAAATAAACAAAATGTTGGTCGTTTACTAGAAACACTAGGAAATATAGAAGTTGTAAGTCAAGAAGACGAGATATATAAAGTTGATGTACCATCTTCCGGTCAACGTGGTGCAAGACCTGCATCATATCGTTCAGTATTACGATACGTAAGACAATATAATATCTATAGATCATATGATTTTATTGAAGCTAAAAAATCACAAGTATTTTTAGAACCAATAAAACTACCAAAAAAATTAGTAGAGGTATTGATTGAAAATTAGTTATGGTATCACAGTTCACAATGAAGCTGATGAGTTAAATAAGTTATTAGAAGTATTAAACAGAAACATAGATAAAGAAGATGAGATAGTAGTCTGTGTGGATGGTGATGATGAAAAGGTAGAGGCTGTATTAGGTGAGTATCTATCTGAAAACAAAGCTATAGTTTATAAAAGAAAACTCGATGGTAACTTTTCAGACCAAAAGAACTCAGTTATAGAAAATTCAAGTGGTGATTATATCTTTCATATAGATGCTGATGAATATCCGAATGAAATATTAATACAGCAATTAAAACAGATATTAGAAATTAATGATGTAGATTTATTATGGATACCAAGAGTGAATACAATTGATGGTATGGAACAAAAGCACATTGATAAATGGGGTTGGAGAGTTACAGAGAATGGTTGGGTTAACTATCCTGATTATCAAGCTAGAGTGTTTAGGAACAGAGAGGATATTAGATGGACACGACCTTTACATGAATTTATAGATGGCTGTAAAACATATTCACATTTACCACCACAAGAGGAATTAGGGTTATATCATCCAAAGACAATAACAAAACAAGAAAAACAAAATATGTTTTATAATAAAAATTTTAGTAAGGAAATGAATGTAAGAAGATGATAAAAATAAAGTTATATGAATTAGAAATACATAGAAATGAGACTACATTCAGACCATTTCTTATGGCACAAAATATATTTAAAGATGTTGGAATCGAGTTCACAGATTCTGATGATTATGATTATGCTTTTGTTGGTCAGGCTAGTATTATAGATAAAAAGAAACCATTAAGACAATCTGTAGATGAGGGATTAGAGTTTTTATCTAAAATTACAGGTGACTATATGATTGTGGATGGTCAAGATGCTACAACATTGATAGGAACGATAGATGTGTTTCGAGAATCAAATGCTTTATTATTTTTAAAGAATAGTTACTTAAAGGATTTTGATTTATATAAACAAGGTTGGGCTAATGGTAGATATTATTGGGGTAAAGGTAATTATTCGGTTCCTGATATTGATGATTTAAAACCTAGAATGAAATTAACTGGTTGTAATTGGTTGCATACTATCCAACCACACTGGTCAGAATACGATGGTGAAAAGAAATATGATGTTTCTTGTATGTTTGGGTATCCAACTAAAACGCCAGTTTATGAACATGATGTATGTCAGACAGACTACTACGATCCTCACAGAAAGAGTCTAATGGACACGTTAAGAGACAAATATAAGATAGCTGGTTTAGTAGATGGAGAACGGATTCATATCAATGAATATTATCAGAGGATGTACGATTCTAAAATTATTATGGCTCCACTTGGTTATGGTGAAATGGCACCTCGTGATTTAGAATCTGCTCAGTTTGGTAGTGTGTTGGTTAAACCTGATATGAGTTATATATTATCAGAACCTTTTATATATGAAGATGATGTAACTTACATTTCTGTAAATTATGATTGGTCAAATCTTGAAGAAAAAATAGATTATGTACTATCAGATTATAATAACATAAGAGAAAGATTAGTTCAAAATATGAAAAATCAATTCTTAAAAAAATATAATTTACAAAATTTAGTAGTACATATGTATGATATATTTAAAAACTTAAACGGAGTGGGGCAGGAAAATTAACATTTATATTTTAACATCTGATAAAGGTATTTCAACCATTGAAGGATTTCAATATTGTTTTAACAAGTATTGGAGTAGTAATCAGAAAGTTACAATTCTTGGATATAAAAAACCAGAGTTTGAATTACATGATAATTTTAAATTTATTTCATTGGGTGTGGATATAGGTGCAGATTATATTGGTGGTGATTTAATTAAGTTTTTTAATAGTATAGAAGATAAAAACTTTATATTTTCAGTTGATGACTTTTTTCTAATACGAGATGTTAATATTGAATTGTTAGACTTTATAGAAAAAGAAATTAATGATGTAGGTAGATTTTCATTGACCGACCAAGTTAGTAATAAACCACACACAATAATAAAAGAACATAATGGATTTAATGTTATAGAAATGAGTCAACATGCAGAATATAGAAAGTCTGCAGTTTGGTCAATGTGGTCTAAAGATTACTTTTTAAAATACTTTAAAGATAATATGAATTTATGGCAATGGGAGTTAGATACAACTTGTCAAGGCGATAACCATACAGTAATTGGTACAACTGGTAAATACGTTGTACAATCATGTCATCTATATAAACAAGGTAAACTAAAATCAGATTGGTATAAAGATAGTGAAAGTTCAGATACTATGTTTGATACTGATAGAACTGTAATTTCTAATATGTTATCAATATGAGAATCTTAATCACAGGAGGAAATGGTTTAGTTGGTAGACATTTACGAGAGACTCTAAACCATCCAGTTAGTCCGAGAAGACATATTTATGATTTGTTGAATGAAGAAGATGTTAACAGAATGTTAGAAAAATACAAACCCAAAATTGTTATTCACTTAGCAGCTAGAGTTGGTGGTATAGTAGACAACATTACTAATCCAGTTGACTATTATGAACAGAATATATTAATGAATACAAATGTACTTAAATCATGCCATGAACATAATGTGGATAGAGTAATTGCAATAGCAACTTCTTGTAGTTATCCAGATGTAGTTGAAAGTTATCCAATGGTAGAAGATAATTTCTTTGATGGTAAACCACCACACGATAACTTTTCATATGCAATGTCTAAGAGAGCAATGGTAGCACATATAGATGCTTATGTTAAACAATATAACAAGAGGTGGTGTTATCTGATACCGTGTAATTTATATGGTGAACATGATAAGTATGAAGAACATCATAGTCATTTCATATCAGCTTTGATTAAGAAAATATATGAAGCAAAGGATAGTGTAGATATATGGGGGAGTGGAAAACCATTGAGACAGTTCATGCATGCTGAGGATTTGGCTAGAGTAATAAAGTATATGATTGATAATGATATAGTAGATAACTTTAACGTAGCACCAAACTTTAATTATTCAATAGAAGAGATGACTGAGATAGGGTTGAAGGCTTGTGGTAAAGAAGATTTAAAAATAATTTATGATGATACAAAACCTGATGGTCAGTATAGAAAAGATATTGACTCATCTAAACTACTTTCAGTATTAAAAGGTTTTAAGTTTACTTCATTGGAAGAGGGGATAAGGAGAGTTTATGATAACTTTAGTAAAAGATACAATTGACAACAATGACATAGATAGGTTAATAGATTGGTTAAAGACATACCCAAGATTAACGAAAGGTTCAGTTACATTAGAGTTAGAAAGAAAATATGCTGATTGGTTAGGTACAGAGTATTCTATATTTTGTAATTCAGGTTCCTCAGCAAATCTGTTAATGTTATCAGCTATAATAGAAAAGTATAATTCTAAAAAGGTAGTTGTTCCATCAGTTGCGTGGGCTACTGATTTAGCTCCTGTCATGCAGTTAGGATTGAAACCATTATTATGTGATTGTAATATGGATGACTTGTCAGTAGATTTAAATCATTTAGAAGAGATATTTAAAACAGAATCACCAGATGCTTTATTGTTAGTATCAGTACTTGGTTTAGTTCCTGATATGGGTGAGATAACTAGATTGTGTGAAGAATACAATGTCATTTTGTTAGAAGATACTTGTGAATCTATGGGTTCTCAATACAGAGACACTAAGTTAGGAACTTTTGGTTTGATGTCTTCTTTCTCAACTTTCTTTGGTCACCACATATCTACAATTGAAGGTGGATTTGTATGTACAGATGATAAAGAACTGTATGAGTTATTAGTTTCTCTAAGAAGTCATGGTTGGGCAAGAGAGTCAAGTGTAGAGACACAATTTAAACTACAACAAGATTGGGATGTTACAGATTTTGATTCTCTGTATACATTTTATTATCCTGGTTATAATGTTAGGTCTACAGATTTACAAGCTTACATCGGATTGACTCAAATAGACAAATTAGAAGATTGGGGAAAGAAGAGAGAAAATAACTTTGAACTGTATCAAGAATTAATTAGAAATGATTATTGGAAACCTAAATATAATTTACATAATTTTACTTCTAACTTTGCATATCCAGTAATACATCCAAAAAGAGTTAGTATAGTAAAAAAACTACAAGAAAATGATATAGAAACACGACCAATGGTATGTGGTTCAATGGGAACTCAACCTTTCTATGTAAAACGGTATGGTAGGTTAGAACTCCCCAATGTTACAGAAGTTGATAAGTATGGATTTTACGTTCCAAATCACCCTAAACTAACAAAAGATGAAATTGTTTTTATTATACATACAATAAATAAGGAGATTGATAATGGGTAAGAGAGCTCTTATAACAGGAATAAATGGACAAGATGGTTCGTATCTATCTGAATTGTTACTAAAAAAAGGATATGAGGTTCATGGTATTCTAAAAAGAAACTCAGTAGCTGAAAATCAAACTGCTAGATTGGATGATATATTTGGTGATTTAAAATTACAATACGCTGACATGACAGATATGGCTTCTCTAATCAGAGTTATACAGTTGGTTAAACCAGATGAAATATATAATCTAGCAGCTCAATCACACGTAAGAATATCATTTGACCAACCAATTTACACATCACAAGTTGTTGGGTTGGGTGCTCTAAACTTATTGGAGTCAGTTAGACTCATCAATCCAAGTATAAAAGTATACCAAGCTTCATCATCAGAGATGTTTGGTAATTCTTTTGATGAGGATGGATTTCAAAGAGAAACAACATCTATGAAACCAGCAAGTCCTTATGGCTGTGCTAAAGTTTATGCGTATAATATTTCTTGTAATTACAGAAATTCGTATGATATGTATATAAGTAATGGAATACTTTTCAATCACGAATCACCGAGAAGAGGAACTAATTTCGTTACAAATAAGGTTGTAAAGGAAGCAGTTAAAATAAAATATGGATTTTCAAACAAACTAACTTTGGGAAACTTAGAGGCTACTCGTGATTGGGGGCATGCTAAAGATTATGTTAGAGCTATGGTTATGATATTAGGACAAGATAAACCAGATGATTTTGTATGTGCTACAGGAGTATCACACTCTGTTCGTGATTTATGTGAGTATACATTCAATAGTTTAGATTTAGATTATAATGACTTCGTAGGAATTGATAAGAAGTTTTATAGGCCGGAAGAGTTGATTCATTTAAAAGGAGACTCTTCTAAACTAAAATCTATTGGGTTTGAAGCTGAATACACTTTTGAAACTATGTTAGATGAAATGATAAATTATTGGGAGAAATTTTATGGATAAGAAAGTTATAATATTTGGGCCTTGGGTTGGTGAATTTAGTTATGAATTAAGTTGGTGGAATCCAGAGTGTAGAAAAATAAGAAATGACCATTTTAAAGATTGTTATGCAGTTCATTTGGGTTTTGGTGGACGTGGAGTTATGTATAAAGATTTTATAGATGAGTACATCCCACACCCAATAGAATTAGAAGAAACGTTAAAATTTCCAGCTACTTATGGTGAACATATTAATGGTCAAGATATAATACCACAGAACTTTTTAGACCATTTGGATACAGTAGTTGAAGATTTAAAAGGTAGAGGGTTTACTGAAATGGCTATTCATAAACCAAAAGATATGGCTGTTACTAGAGAACGGTGTCTAGAAGACCATCCATATGGTGAGTATGTACATTATGATGTAGATAGTGATATTGAACGTGATGTGATGTCTAAAATAAATAATTATTTTAACAACGATAGTCCTACCATATTTCTTATGGCACGTACAAGAACACGACATGGAAATAGATGTTATTTAGATTGGAATCCCGATAATTGGCCAATATTTACTAAAAGATTAATTGAAGAACTTGGAGTCAATATCATATCATTATCAATCAGAACACAAGGTAGTAGAGGTGGTTCAAAAGGTTTAGCAGGTCACGAGTTATTTACAGACCTACAGCATAAGATAATGAATTTTGAATTAGACAAAGGTGATTTAGATTCATTTGAAAAACAATTAGCAATATTAAAAAATACTAAATGTAGTATTTATGGTGCTAGTGGTGCAGCTGTTGTTCCATTTTTTGTAAATACACCCTCATTTACCCAACAGACAAAGGAAGAGGGATTTAGACTTGAACTTGGATGGGAAAAAGATTTAATGGATTTTAAACATTTTAAGAATTTTGACAAATATCACAATAATGACATTTATGATTCATCAGTAGACGAGTTGTTTCAAGAATTTTTAAGTTTTTATAAGGAGTTATAGTATGGAAATTAGAGAAAATATGTTACCAGTTTTAGGTCCTAAAGGTGGTAAAGAAGAAATTCAAGCACTTCAAGAAGTAATAGAGAGTGGATGGTGGGGTAAAGGTCCTAAAGTCGCGGAGTTTGAAGAAAAGTTTGCTGAGATGGTAGGTCACAAGTATGCTGTTGCTGTTACGAGTGCTTCACATGGTCAAGATTTAATAATGAAAGCTTTAGGATTAAAAGGTATAGATGTAATAAATCCAACGATATCATTTATAGCAACAGCTATGATACCACTATGGAATGATTTTACTTCTAATATAGTTGATGTGTTACCAGATACTATGTGTATAGATCCACAAGATGTTGAAAGATATAAAAAACCAAATAGTGAAGTTTTAATATCAGTTAACCAAGCTGGAGTACCAGCAGACTATGAAGGACTACGAAAAGTATTCGGTGGGTTTATACTAGAAGATACTGCACATAGTTGCTACACACCAGGTGCTGGGTTAGGTGGAGATGCTGCAGTGTGGTCATTTCAAGCTGTGAAGACAATGCCATGTGGGGATGGTGGAATGATAACAACCAACGATAAACAATTAGCCGATAAGTGTAGAGAGATGACTTGGTTTGGAGTTTCATCAACTTGGAGTAGGTCACAAGGTGCTAGTGGTAAACCAGGTTATGCTTGGGATTATCAAGTAGATTTAATTGGTTACAAATATTATATGATTGATATTATGGCTGCTATTTGTTTAGAACAGATGAAGAAACTACCAGAACATTTAAAGTTTCGTAGACACGTTCAAGAAAGATATAAAAATGAATTACATCCAATAATAGAAAGACCACCACATTCAGAAACAGTTCAGTATTATTGTGCTAAAGTTCCACCAGAACATAGAGATACCTTAATTGATTATTTGGCTGATAAAAAAATACATACATCAGTTCATTTTAAACCATTACATAAGTACACACCATTGGTACAGAATAGAGAGTATCCTGTTGCAGATGTAGAGTGGTTAAAATTAATATCATTACCTGTACATAATAGAATGGAAGAGTCTGATATTGATTATGTAATTTATTGGGTAAATAAGTACTTTGATGAGGTTGTATAATGTATTTAGACCTATATAAAATAGAAGGAACTGTTAACTTGGATTCAAATCCATGTTTTACAAATCCAAACACATTTCCAAAATTTCAAGAGGGTTTAGAAATATTTAAAGAACATATGACATCTTTAGTTTTTGAGGACGATAGTAATATGGGAGTTACGTTTTATAAGTTTGGTGATGGAGATTATTTCTTTTTAAAAAAACAATCGTTTGGTAGTGCAACACCAGGTCAAAGAGCGTTGGGTGTTCCATATGATGAAATCAATCACGATGAGTTTGTTAAAGGAGCTCAACTTAACAACTTTTATACTTGTGAAATTTATCCAGAAAATATATCTAAGTTTGGTGAGGTAATACAAAAAGATATTAGTTACCCAGCAGAGTATGGTTATGGATTGGTTGCAAACAAGTGGTTCTTTAAACAATTTAGTGGTAAGATAGGGTTGATTGGTGCAGGTGAAAAGTTAAGTTTAATTGAAGAGTTGATGGATAAACAAGAATATAAAGATTATCTTGGTATTGATGGTTTTAATGATTATATTCATTATCCACAAAAATATGCATGTGATGATATAGATTCTGTTGAAGAATATGTGGGAGAACAATTACAAAACTCAACGTCAAAAATATTTTTATTAGGAATAGGACATTCTAAATCTGGTATACTTCATAGATTAAAAAAGTATACTGATTCGATATTCATGGATGTTGGTGCTGGAATAGATATGATTGCAGGATGTATTAATATTAGAAGGCCGTATGCCGGAGATTGGACTAATTATAGAATTGAGGGATATGATTATACTGATATAGATTATCTAAATTATAGTGGAGAGGGTAAGGAGATTATTTTAAGATGAAGAAGAACGTAGTTTGGTGGCCAGCTGTGGTCAACAAAGACCATACAGATAAATATGGTGGTTATGATTACTTTCAATATTCAAGAAAAACTTGGGAATATTGGTGTGAACGTAATAACTGTGAGTTTGTAGAATTTACTGAACCAGTAGAAAAAGATTTAAATAGATATCGTATAAATTGGCAGAAGATATTATTTGTTTTTGATGAACTTGAAAAAAGAAATATAGAGTATGACCAAATATGTTTGGTGGATAGTTCTTTTATGATTAGATGGGATACTCCTAATTTTTTTGAGATGACGAATAGAAAATTCACAGCTTGTAGAGATATGGATAACATGAGATGGATTTACGATAGTATTCAAGGTTATAAAAATATGTTTAATGGGTTTGAGTTAGACCAATCTAAATATGTAAATTCAGGTTTTATGATTTTTAATGAAGACCATAAACAATTATTAACCGAGTTCAAACAATTTTATATGGATAATATAGATGAGTTTATTAAATTACAAGATGTTACTGTAAAGAAAGGTAATGAACAAACACCTATGAATTATTGGTTACAAACTAATAACGTTGATATCAATATAGATTTACCACTTCCATATAAAATAACTCATTTACAACGAAAAGAATTATTTAATCACAACTGGCAATTAGAGGAAGATAAAACACCATTCTTTATAAAGTATGGATACAATTATAGTTTTAATGGTATACCCAAAGACCAAAGAACAAATTTAATGAGACAGACTTGGGATGTAATTAAAAAAAATTATACATTTGACGAAAGTGAATTGATACTTAATAGTATAAATCATAAAGATACATTTAAAAATGCAACTTCAAGAAAATTTAAATCTGATTTATTTGAATTTTTTAAAGATGAAAAATATAAGAAAATGAAAGTTTTAGAGTTAGGTGCTTGTCACGGAGACACTACAAGAGTATTTTCAAAGATATTTGAGAAAGTTTATGCTGTTGATAGAAGTGAAGACAATGTTGGATTAATAAAAGAAAAGTGTCAAGATGTTGATAATGTAGAGGTTTCAGTTATGGATGTCACCAACGATCAGTGGAATTTTTCACAAGTTGATATTGTTTTTGTAGATGCTAGTCATGATTATCCACAAGTTGCAATAGACATACAAAAATCTATAGATTACTTTGATAATCCAATAATAATTCTAGATGACTATGGTAATCCTAATAATAAAAATATTAGAAATTCCATAGACTTAAAGATTAATGAGGGTAAAATAAAAATAGATACTTTTATTGGAGAGGACGTTGGATTTAAAACAAAATCAGGTTGGAAGATGATAGATAGAGAAGGAGTTATTTGTACAACATGAGGATAGCTTATACATTAAATGGATTGGTAGGTGGATTTTCTGGTAAAAATACCAATAATGCTGATAAGGATACTGATTCTATTTTGATATTAAAATACGTAAGTGATTTGATACAAAAACATATTGTTCCATATAATAATGTAGATTTTTTCTTATTCAGTTGGCATACAAATTTTAAAGATGAATTTAAAAAATATTTATCACCGAAGAAGTTAAAGTTAGTGTCACAGATAGATTTCAATATACCAGAACATTTAAAGAGTGGTAATATTGGTAGAGTTATAGCACATAAGAGTAGATGGTATGGGTTCAAAGAGGTTATGAACTTGGTGTCTGAATACGAAACAGAAAACAAATTTAAATATGATTTAGTTGTTAATGCAAGATTTGATACTTGTTGGAATAATCCATATGAATTTAAAAAATTAGATGTGAATAAGTTTCACATACCAATTCAAATTGATACTCCTAATTATGGTTGGCCTAATGGAGGTCCTGAAATATTAGACCATATATTCGCATCTAGTTCAGATTGGATGAAAGGTTACTCTAGTATGTTTGATTTCTTAGATGAGTATACTTTACCCAACCAATGTCCACAATGGAACACTATTTCACATCATTTTTTAATGGTGTGGCATTTAAATAAATTAAATTTACTATCTGAAGATATAGTTAGAAAGTCTTTTAACAATTTACATGAGAAAAATCCTGATATTATTGGTGGAACTAAAAATAAAAATGTAGACTATGACATCTTCAGATTTACACAATTAACTAAAGAGGATTTAAAAAAATATGAATAGACCTAAAACATTATTTTGTGATTTGGATGGTACATTGGTAAAACATTCTAACCCAATTGATATACAGAATCCGAACTATGAACTAGAGGTTTTACCTGGTGTACATAATAAGTTAAATGAATGGGATACTAAAGGATATCATGTAGTTATAACTACTGGTAGAAAAGAAAGTGCTAGAGAAGCAACTGTTAAACAGATGCAGAGAGCTGGGATAAACTATGACCAATTGATTATGGGTTTCGGCGGTGGTGATAGAATATTACTCAATGATAGAAAACCACACGAACCCACTAGAGATACAGCATATGTTATTAACCTTGAAAGAAATAAGGGAGTAGAAGATGTCGAATTGTAAGACTATATATAAACCTTGGGGAAAAGAACTATGGTTAGAATTAAATGATAAATATTGTTATAAAAGAATACACATTAATGCAGGAACTAAAACAAGTTATCAATACCACGACCAAAAACTAGAAACCAATTATATAATAGAGGGTACGGCAGAAGTTTGGTTAGAAAATGATGAAGGTATAGTAGAGAAAAAAATAATGAATGCAGGTGACTTCTTCACAGTACTACCACCAAGAAAACATAGAGTCATAGCAATAACTGATGTAATTCTACAAGAAGTTTCTACTCCTGAAGTTGACGATGTGATTAGAATTTCAGATGATTCTGGTCGTGGTTCAGGAAAAATAAAACACGAACACATGAAACCTGCACTATGTATCTTAGCAGCTGGTATCGGTAGTAGGCTAGAGAATTTTTCAGACCATATAAATAAAGGACTGTTGCCATTAGATAACAAGGCAATCATCTCTCACCTTATTGATAGAACTCCAAAAGATTATGATATTATTATAGTATTGGGGTATAAAGGAAAGATGATAGAAGAGTATTGTAAGGCTGCACACTCAGATAGAAACTTTACTTTTGTTACTGTTGATAAATATGAGGGAGATGGAACTGGACCTGGATATTCAATTAGTCAAGCAAAGAAGTATTTACAAAGACCATTTATTTGGGTAACAGCTGATACGATTATTACAGATGACTTACCTCCCGTTGAGTATAATTGGTTAGGTCTATATCCAACGAGTATACCTCAATTATATTCGACAGCAAATGTCAAGGATGGGAATGTAGTTGATTTTAAAAATAAGTCTAAGGATGGATACGAGTATGCTTTTATAGGTTTGGCTGGTGTTTATGACTACAAGATATTTTGGAACGAGTTGAAGGGTGACGAAATTGTAACTGCTTATTATGACGTTAATAAATATCCATCATTACGAGAGCATAAATTTGATTGGTATGATGTCGGAACAGTAGATAATTATATTAAATCTCAAAGAATATTTGAAAAAACTATAACGTACAGTATTCCGAAAACCAACGGAGAATTTCTTTATAAAGTTAATGATGATTTTATTAAACTATCTTCAGATAAAAAATTTATTAGTGGTCGGATTGAAAGAGCAAAAAAACTTGATACATTAGTTCCAAACTTAGTTTATGGTGGAGAAAATTTATATTCATATAAATGGATAGACGGTGATACGTTATATGATTGTAATAAAATTAGTGTTTGGAAAGAGTTTTTAAATTTTACAACAGATAAAATGTGGAAACCAATTGACGTAGACATCAAGAAAGATTGTTTAAAATTTTATAAAGATAAAACAATGAATAGATTAGATATGCTTTTATCTCAGAGAAATGAATCGTATCAACACACTCATGTTGTTAATGAGGTTGACACCAATACAATTAAAGATTTATTAGATAATTTTAATTGGGATATGGTTAGTAGTGGACTAGCAACAGAACTATTTCATGGGGATTTACAATTTGATAATATTATTTACAATGGTGAATTTTATTTATTAGATTGGAGACAAGACTTCGCTGGAAGTAATATAGGTGATGTCTATTATGATTTGGCTAAAATGTATGGTGGTATTTTAATGTCCTATAAATTAATGAAAAATAAGGAAAATTTCTCTTGTTTTATTAATGAAAGTGTTGTAACTTACAGTCATAAATCAGAACCAAAATTAGATGAATTTAAACCTATGTATGAAAAGTGGGTGGTAGATAGTGGATATGATTTGGATAGAGTTAAATTAATAACTGCTTTAATATTTTTAAATATGTCACCGTTACATGAAAAAGAATTTGGAGATTTGTTATTTTTTAAATCAAAACAAATGTTACAGGAAATAATATGAAATACTTTATAGGGCCAATGAGTAAGAATGTAGTCGATGCTGTCATTGAATTTAATGGTGATGTTGGATTCATACCATCACGAAGACAAGTAGATTATGTCGGTGGTTATGTAAACAATTGGACTACTGGTGAATTTGCTACATATGTAAATGGTAGAGTTCCAATAGAGAGAGATCATGGTGGTATTGGACAAGGATATAAATACGATGACGGAATGGAGTCTTTCACTCATGATTCTAAATACTTTGATATAATTCATATCGATCCTTGGAAGAAATATGACAATCTATATGAAGGTATACAAAAAACTGTTGATTATATAAACTTCATATATAATATTAATAATAAAATTAAGTTCGAAGTGGGTACAGAGGAATCTATCAGACGATTTGAATTACACGAAATTAGAGTGTTATTAAATTTTTTAGAGAGAGGTTTAAAATCAAAGGTGTTTGATAATATAGAGTATGTAGTAGTACAATCTGGTGTTGGTTTAGATTTAGGAAAACAAGTAAATACAGGTACATTTGATGGAGACAGATTGCGACAGATGGTAGGGTATTGTAAAACGTTTGGTAAGAAAAGTAAAGAACATAATGGTGATTACTTAACATCAGATGAATATAAAGACAGATTTGATTTAGGGTTGGATTCAATAAACATTGCACCTGAGTTCGGTCAGTTAGAAACTTTATGTTATCTAGATGAGATGGGAGAAGACATAGAAGAATACTATCAGATATGCTATGACTCAAAGAGATGGGAAAAGTGGGTTGATATAAATTTTGTACCAGAGGATAATAAGAAAGAGTTGATAAAAATATGTGGTCACTATGTTTTTTCTGATAAAAAGTTCGTAGATATTAAACCAAATATAGACAATAAAATCAAAAATGTTATTATAAATAAATTGGAAAGTTTAGTATGAAAAATGTAGTATTTATGATGGACATAGATATCAAAGGTGATGGTAGATATGCTAGTAGTAGAAGAGAAGCTTACAAGTATTCAATAGATAGTTGGAAAAGGTGGTGTGATAAAAATGATTGTGAATTATTCATACTCAATGAGTTGGTATTAGAAAACGATAAGATGGGTATTTGTTGGCAAAGATATTATCTATTTGATATATTAGATGCAAACGAGATAGAGTATGACCAAGTGTTGATGGTTGATGCTGATACGATAGTTCATCCTGATTGTCCTAATTTTTTTAAGATGACAGAACATAAACTATGTGGTGCACAATTTGATGGTAGTTGGGATTGGGTATTACGAGGAATTGAAAATTACTCCAAGTATATGTTTGATGGTTACATGATGCCTTGGTATGACTATTTTGATTGTGGTTTTATTATTGTTAATGAGAAACATAGACAGTTATTTCAAGATATCGTTAGTTTTTATTTTACAAACCAAGATAATTTAATTAAGTTACAAGAGACGTTCTTTAATGGTACAGACCAAACTCCAGTTAATATTTTAGTTCATAAACATAATATTGATTTAAAACTATTACCATATGAGTTTAACATGAATGATATGAATAGAAAAGAAATATTAGGTGATGATTTATTATTTACTAAGATTGGTTGGATATATCAGTATAACGCAATACCAAATAATAAAGATAACCAACTTACGAATTATTTTATGGAGAAGACATATAAACATTTTTATGGAGAATTAAATGAATAGATTTTCATATACAGAATATAAGAACATAATAGAACTTATAAAAACAAAGTGGAAAATAGTAGATTTTAAAGACGTTACAGCGTATGGTCTTGATCTTTTTTGTGTTCTTAGACACGACATAGAATTTTCAGTTGATAGGGCATTAACTATGGCTCGTATTGAAGCTGATGAATTGGGTGTAAAATCTACATATACTGTACAGCTTAGAAATAATACTTACAATGCATTATCTCAGAAAAATATAGAAGCAATACAAGAGATTAAGAAACTAGGACATCAAGTTGGCTTACATCAGAATCCACCAGATATGAAAGATGGTGAGTTGGTAAAATACATCTTGAAAGATATAGAAACTTTAGAACATTATTATGACTTCGAGGTAGATAGATTTGCTTTTCACAGATGTGGTAGCAATCCTACTCTTTTAGAAAAATACGTTGAAGTACCTAATAAAATAAATTGTTATAGTAAAGAGTTTTTTCATTATTTTCAAGGAGAACGACCAAATAAACTTAAAGTTCATTACTTAGCTGATTCAAATCATGAATGGAAATATGGCTATCCACTTAATATTGATTATAATTCATATCCGTTTAAATTACAATTGTTAACACATCCGTATTCGTGGACAGATAATGGATATGAGAATATTAATAACTTTGCAAAACTAATTAAAGAACGTAATAGAGAAATGAAACTTGATATGAAAACAGAGACTCGAAGTTTTCCTGAGGAGTTGTTATGAAATTAAATAATAAATTTGCAATAGGATGTCTAGTACAATGGTATGAAATAGAAATAATAGAGGAATATCTTCAAAGTGTAAAGAATGCTATAGAACCAATAGAAAATAAGGAGAATGTTATTGTTGATTTATATTTCAACATGACTACTTCTTTAGAAAACATAGATGATACTCAGTATACCATGCAGGAAATAGGAACACGGTTTATAACTATTAAACAAGATTTGATTGATTTTGGTATTACAGTAAATACTAAAGACTTGGGTGGAGTGATGTTACATGAGAGAGAAGAGATATACACTATCGCTGATTATAGAAGAGAGTTTAATGATACATATTGTGATACGGTTGACGTTTTAATGTGGGGTGAAAGTGATTCACTAATTCCAAGACAAACATTTCAGATATTAGACAACATACATAGTTCTGTAAAAGAAAGTACACCCAAGTATGTATCGTTCTTTGCTACTTGTAAGATGTGGGATGAGAGTTGGTTACCTATAGAACATACTGATTTTACGGACAAACCATTTATAGACGGTGATGATAAAAATTGGTGGAGCTTACGATATAACATGAATATAGATGAGATGAATAAGATTAATGATACGGTAGAAGACTTAGATGTAAAGGTTATTAATCAATATAAATTCAATGGGTGTGGACTGGTAATCTCGTCAGACTTAGTTAAATCCGGTGTAAATATACCAAAGTCATCATTTTTCATACACGAAGATACAGCATTTATGTTACAATTACAAAAAATGTTTGATGGAAAGATACCACAATATGTTATTAAGAACATATTACTAGTTCACAATAGAAAACATACTAAGAAACGTTCTTACGTACTTGGGGAGTTGGAGTCTGATGATGTTAGTGGTGGTAGACTTAGGCACGATTGGTATAAAAAAGCTAGTGAAATGAGTCATCATAATTGTTACAGTATGTTCAATCAAACTAAAATATATACTTGGAAGGATGTGTTTAATGGCTGATATTACAGCAAACAATATAGATATACATGAAACAGTTGAGATAGGAAAAAATGTAAGAATAAATTGTGATACTATTAAACTTGGTAAGTTTTGTAAGATAGGAGACAATGTAACTATTGATTGTAAAACATTTGAATCCGATGAGTGGTTGTTTATGTGGGATGGTGTTGAAATTGGACGAGGTGGATGTTATGGTCCCAACTCAAGTGTTAAGATTGGTAAGGGAGTTGGTATATTTGAGAATACAGTAATAAATCCATCCGAGTCTGTGGAGATAGGAGATGAATGTGGTATCGGGGCTGACGTAATGATTTGGACACATGGGGGTTGGTTAGATGTTTTACAAGGATTCCCATCAGATTTTGGTCCTGTTAGAATTGGTAAGAACGTTTGGTTACCAGCTAGGAGTGTAGTTTTACCCAACGTAAGTGTTGGTGATAACGTAGTTATAGGAATCAATTCAATAATTAATAGAGACTTACCGAGTGGTTGTTTTGCAGCTGGTGCGCCATGTAAGGTTATAAAAGAAAAAGTGTATCCAAAGAAGGTTACCTTAGCTGAACAGTCAATTATAATAAAAAACATTGTTGGAAAGTGGTATGAGTTACATGAAACCAAAGGTATTAGTAAAGTTCAAACTAAATATGAAAATGGAAAAATAAAATTGATTCAAGGAAAGGAACTTACTATTTATGATATAGGGAATAGGGTTATGAAAGGTTGTACTAACAATGTATCAGAAGATTTGAGAGATTTTTTAAGAAGGAATGGTATAAAGATTTATACTGATAGGTTTTTTACATCAATGAAACCAACGTGGATAAATAAGTGAAGTTTTTAAACAAAGATAAAGTTTTATGTATCGGAGCACATCCCGATGATGTAGAGTATGGAATGGCTGGTACATTTAAAAAATGTTATAATACATTATTTGAAGTTGTAGTTATGAGTGGTGGTGGTGATTTTGATAAAACTACTAGTAATGCTGACAGAAGAAGTGAGAATGAACTTATATGGAAAATGTTTGATGGGAATGTAAAAGGTTTTGTATCTGATAAGTTTGTTAAAAGTCAAGATGAAGATTCTATGGTCAATTTTATAGAGACAAACTTTAATAATTTTGATTTAATTGTTACAACTCCACAACAAGATAGTCACTTTGAACATAGAAAGATTAATGATTTGGGTCCTGCCTTATGTAGAAGAGACTTAGTAACATTAGTTGAATATAGAACACCAAGTACTCTGAATCATTGGATACCAAATCATTTTGAAGGATTGTCTGAAAGTGACTATAAGTTTAAGAAAAAAGCATTATCTAACTTTACATCACAACAACATGCACCTTATTTTAGTAGTAAGACTATAGACAACTTTCATCATGACTTTTTATGTAGTAAGAAGGGTATGGATATTGTAGAATCATATAAAATAGTGGAGAGTTTTAACAAATGAATATAGGTTTCTTTTCAGAAGCAGGTTATGAGGGTAAAGTACCGAGAAATTATGATAATATGAGAACTGATGTAGCTTGGGTTTGTGCATTGGGTGCTACACACCATCCAATACCTAAATTGAAAAGTTTACCAGATAATTTATATGATGTAGGGGTTATGATATTACCTAAGAATAGAAAACCACTATTGAACTACTTCCCTACTTCTTTATTAGAACAATATCGTAGAGTCTGTAAGAAGGTAACCATAATGCAAGAGAGTTATTATAACTATTGGCAAGACAGTCCAATAGCTGAACAGATTTGGTATTTTAATTTTATTACAGAGATGGATTTAATTTTCTGTCATAATGATGTAGATGTACTGTACTACACTGGTTTAACGGGTGTAAGAGCTGAGTTACTACCATCGGTTATGATTACAGATGGTATTGATAAAAGAGTAGATAAGTTAGTTGACCATTATAATGACATACACTCCACATTTAGTCACATTCAGCGAGATATAATAATAGGTGGTAATTGGGTGTGGGCTTACGGTGGATTTGATTCATATCAAGTTGGATTAGAGATTAGTGATGATATTACAGCTGTAACTACAGGTAGAATGAAACCAGAAGAAGAACAGGTTGTAAAACATCTACCTTGGATGTTATGGAGAGAGTGGATAGATACTTTAAGTACTTTCAAATATGGTATACAATTAGGTACAGCATCTGCGGGAACATTCAATCTTAATTGTAGTTTTCATGGGATACCATGTGTTGGGTATTCTAATGTGAACACACAAAATACATTACACCCACTAACTACAGTAGACGTTGGTGATATTGATAACGCTAAACATATAGCTAAAAAATTAAAAGATAAAAAGTTTTATGACTTATGTGTGGATACCACGTTGAAACGGTACGAGTTATATTATACAGAAAAGAGTTTTGTAAAACATTGGAATAGGATTTGGAAATGAAAATATTAATAACAGGTGGTGCTGGTTTTGTCGGTACTAATTTAGTAAAAAGATTATTAAAAGATGGTAATAAAGTAACATCGGTAGATAATTATTCTACAGGTAAAAAAGAAAATCATCAAGAAGGTTGTCAGTATTATGACTATGACATATCAAGTAAACATACTTTAGGTATTTATGTTGACCATAATACCTATCCGAGTTGGAGAGATGAGGAATTTGATGTTATATTTCATTTAGCAGCTAAAGCTAGAATAGTACCATCAATAGAAAATCCATTAAAATCATTAAACAATAATATTAATAGCACAATAAATATTTTAGAATATGCTAGAAAAAATAATACTCCCGTTGTGTATGCTGGTTCATCTTCAGCACATGGTGACATATATGCTAATCCATATACATTTACTAAGTGGAATGGTGAAGAGTTGTGTAAGTTATATTCTAACGTATATGATTTACCAATAGCTATTTGTAGATTTTACAATGTCTATGGTGATGGACAATTAACAGAAGGTGCTTATTGTACGGTTCTTGGTATCTTTGAAAGATTATATAAAGAAGGTAAACCGTTAACAGTTACTGGTGATGGAGAACAGAGAAGAGACTTTACCTATGTAGGTGACATTGTGAATGGTTTGGTAAAATGTGGTAGGTCTTTAATAATTCCAAACGAGTTCAATGCTCGAGTTAGTGGTGAAACTTTTGAATTAGGTAATGGAAACAATTATTCTATTCTTGATTTGGTAGAAGC
>Ga0209337_1000904_pt1 | contig 23403 bp, 37 predicted proteins | sample LinPmetageLP53_FD_184044 | JGI IMG/M metagenome (GOLD analysis project Ga0209337, IMG submission 184044) | Marine viral communities from the Pacific Ocean - LP-53 (SPAdes) (version 2) | ecosystem: Environmental > Aquatic > Marine > Oceanic | place: Pacific Ocean | collected 2010-02-08 | reverse complement strand
AAAAATCTTCATTACAACTTATATCATATGTTGTAAAGTCTGCATGAGTTTGATTAGGTTTATCTACCGGGGTAAAGAAAGCGTGATTGTTTATAGCTGTTAGTATATCTCCTGTGTTAGTTGCTACAGTAAGACCTGTTGGTCTATGTCTTTTCATGTAACAATAAGAACAGTTATATAAACAACCATAACCAAAACTTGGTGTTATAAAGTCTGTGGATCTACCAGAAGGCCTTATAAGCATAGACTTTCTAGTAATCTCTTCTATCATAGACCTAGCTTTTCTTCATCCATACGATCTTCTAAAAAGGAATCATGCATTCTATCTGCATATTCATAATCTAATTCGGGTTCTTCAAAGAATTCTTCACAGTCTTCACATACAAATCCTTCTGCAGGTTCTGCGTGCTCTCTACACTCTGTACAAAATTCTTGGGATATGATTGAGCCACAGCAATAACTGCGCCCATCATCATTATCTGTGTAATTTGCCCCACAGCACGGACTTATTAAATTTCCCATTTTTTGTTTAATTTAAAAGGGACCCTTTCGGATCCCTTTGATTTATAATTGTTTTATTAATTCTAGTACTTCTAAACATTGTATCTTGTTTCTTGGCATAAATAAGACATAAGCCAGGTTATTTTCTTTAAGATGCCGTTTAAACAACTTCCATCTTAAAGGAAAAGATTCATTTGCATAGCCCTTAGTTTCTATAATCCATTTACCATTAGGGTCTACAAAATCTGGTGTATAATTTATAGATCTAACTTTAGATCCTTTATTATACAGCTTTTTTGCGGTTCCTTCATAGCATGCTTGTGGATATACTAACGCATCAAATATAGTAAAGGAATGTTCTTCATACTCTACAGGTATTTCCTGTTCGTGTAGTAATTGATACATTTTCTTTTCTAATAAAGATTGAAATTCTATCCCATTATAAGAGGCCTTTTTTGATCTGATCATTGATTTGCCTTTCCTTTTCCCTTTCCACGCCATTAGTCGATAACATTTACTTGAAACATTCCTTCGTACCCGCGTTCAAAGTGATAAATATGCATCTGTCCGACACGTTGAGTTCCTACATATGCTCTACCCTTGTGCCATTCATCATTACCACATATACTTGGAATATGTCTAACCTTAGTCCCCATGATTTCATCTACTAATTCTTTATGTATGTGCCCTACTAAAGCTTCTCTAAACTTAGTATTGCTCCACATTAAAGGTTCTTCAGTAGCCATAAGTAAAGGGATATTATTCCTTTTTACTTTATCTCCGTGGAAATTTAAGAACATATTTGCTCCATACTGGTAGTACTTTCTCTCATCAAGTGAATTGTCTACGTCAATGTTAGGGTTATTAGCGTATCTAGACTCTAATAATTCCCCTACATAGAACATTCGTTCAAAGTCATGATTACCTTGTACAATAACAACTTTAACCGGAACTCTTTTAGATAACCATGTGATAGCTGTATCCATTAGTTGCCAATAGCCTCTAAAAGATTGTCTCCATCCCATATAATCATCTTGCGGTGTTCCTGCTGTAGTTGCCTTGCTTAGGCCTTCCGAATTCATACCATCATTACCTATAGGCATTAATAATTGTTCTATGTTAGATCCTTTTGCTTTCTCCCATAGTTCCATTATTACTTGCATATAGTGTTCTTCTATTGCTTCCGGACCTTCGCCCGTAATCTTTCCATAATGTATATCCGGTAAGGATAATACACCCAATGAAGGACTTGTTTTAGGTTTATAAGAATATTTACTGACTTTTGGTGACTTTTGTTTTACTGCGTCCAGAAATGCGTTCTTTTCTGAGTTTAACTCATGCCATTGATTCAATGGTACTACTGAGTATCTACTATCACCTTTGCTAGTTTGCCAAAACTTTACAGATTTTACATCTTCTAGTTTTAGTCCGATCTGTGACAAATGCTGTTTAAAGCCGTTATCATGTATCTCATTTATATTCTCATTTGTGAATTCTTGCACATTATCTTTGCACTTTTGGTAATCAGTCGCTGCTACTTCTTTTTTACATTCAGTTGCTAGCTCTAAATCAATGTTAAGCTTATCAGCTATCCATTTGTTTCCTTTCTTTAAATAACCTGTCCTAGATCTCAGAAATTCAATTACATCTTGTCTGTTCATATATTATATGTTTTAAAATGTTAAGTGAGCCAACATTCTTCACCAAATCAGACGGGTCTTTTGACCTGTACTTCTCTGGGATGCATATATTACGTAGATTAAACTTTTCACAGATTTTCCTGGCCATAGTTTGTCCAGGGTTGTTCTCATTATCATAATCATTGTCATAGAGAACAACTATTTCTTCAAATCTATCATGTAGGTCTTTCATTAATTTTTCTTCAGGATTTTGCATTTCGCTTTGAAAAGCGATTGCGCTATAACCTGCAGCGTAGAGACACATAACATCTTTTAAAGAAGAGGTAAGAAACAACTGTTTACCTGTATTAGGTAGTTGTTTGAGGCCTTGTATATCAGTAGATTTTGTATTACTGCTCCATTTGTAATCTAACTCTAAAGGAGCATAGATTTTGAAGCGCTTGCCTAATTTAAAGGCATAAGTAATTGACTTGCAACTGAATCTGTTTTGGTTCACCCAGTAATGGCTTATTGGTTCGACGCCAAATCTAACTAATATTTTCTTACTAATAAAGTATTTTGACCAAAACTTTCCATCTTCTTCCGAAAAAGGCCGTCTTTTCTTCTTTATAATTGTTAATGTTTCTACTATCTTAGGTTGCTTTTGTCTTAAACCCATTACCCCCATAGTAAATAAAGTTTCTTCTTTACGAGAATTTAAATTTAAGTTAAAATCGCAGTCTATAATTTTCAAAGCCGATATAAAATCACATGTATATTTATACATTACATATCTGAAACAGCTAAACGAATGTTCTGAACATCCAAAGTCTTTATACAATAGGTTCCCTTTCCAGGAAATGATAGATGCAGTTGGTTTTCTATCCTGTCTTAACTCACTGCAGAAAGGTTTACCTAATTGTTTAAAGCTTGGACAATAATACACAAAAATGTCATACTCAGAGATTTCTCTAAGTATGACATCGGTGTGTAAATAGTCATCACTGCTTCTAGCTTTTATCATGTTTAGCTAAACGGATCAGCCTCTTCTACTTTTTGTCTTTCACTCATTGGTTTTTCTGGCATAGTCCAGTCATCATCCTCATTTAAGGCATCTGGAGTTACTAGATCAACTGTTGGTACATGCTCTCCCCATTTAAGATCTGCGTTAAAGTCTGCATTAAATGTACCATAATCATCTTTCAACATTTTAATGAACATATCATCTCTTTGTGGTTTGATTCTACCAAATTGTTTATTGTATATAGTTTGGTATTTATCATCTTTAACTCCTACTAATAATCTAACTTGATTATCTTTTAATATAGATACAAGAGCTTTAACTTCTTTTACATCACCATTAGCTATATTTTTCATAGTCTCAAAAGTTACTTCATCTCCTGCTGCTACATTAGCCCATGCTTTAGTAAAGAAGATCAAAGTTTCTTCTCCTATATATGCTGGTCTTTCACCATCTTTCTTCCACCATTCGTATGTTGGTGCATCATCAGACCATGTAGTTTGACCAAAAGAATTAATCCATTGTTTCTTACCTGCTTTAGAAACTCTATGTTCTCCAGCTAATAAGATCTCTACTCTAGTTGATATATCTTCATTTTTAACCCATAGTACAACTTTATTGTAATCTATGTTGTTAAACGACACTTGATAATTAGGTTCAGATTTAACCTTAATGTCTAATGCATGTAATTCGTCCATTGTTGGATTTACTGCGATAACACTAAAATTAGAAATACCTGAATATAATTTCATTCCTTGTCCTTGTACTGCTTCAGTACTTGCGTTGCTTTTAATTGCCATATCTATTTATTTATTTATTGGTTTATAATTGAAATGAATCGAATTCATCTTCTTCTAATTCTACTACTTCTTCTTCTGTCCCAGCTTCTATCTCTTGCTCTTCTACTAACTCCATAGTATCTGATAAAGTTGGAATCTCTAATCCACTATCATCAGTGTCTAACTCTTCACTGTCATACTCTGTAGCTATTGTTTCTTCTGGAGTTTCAAATTGTGTAGGACTCAACATATCTATAATAGCATCTTGAGTTTCTTGCATTTGATTTTTAATCTCTCCAACTGACTCAATAGCTTCATCTATAGCCTGTTCTAAAGTTACCTGATTAGGATCTATTTCTTCTGCTTGTTCTACAGCAATATCACCACTATTTAATGGTAATGTATCAGAAATTAAATCACTAGGAGTAACTTCTATAGATTGTTCCCCAGTATCGTCTACAAATGTAAAAGAAAGTTTCTTAACATGAGCTGGTCTTTTACCTTTTAATGCAGGATGTTTAAAAACTTCATCTAACTCCCATTTTTTTACATTGTACTTATCGCACATTCCTTTTTTTCCTATGCCGTTTGCTAAATCTTTTAGCAGGTCATTTACAGAGATTGTCTCTGGGGTTACCGTAGCTTTTTCTACGCTAACAGCTGTTCTTGCTTTAATCGTCATTTTGTTTGTGTTTAATTAATCTATAAATATTTTTGACCATTCTAAAGGCATGGTCTTACCTTTTAAGTGTTCACATCTACTGCCAGCAACAATATCATCTAAAGAGTCAAAACTAACCATAGTTTTATCATCTTCTCTGTATATGTAACCAACTGCATCTGAGTTTGCACAAGTTATTTGCTTAATCTTTCCAGTAAGGTCAATATCTTTTACTGCAACTTCTTTACCTTTCTTCTCAAGCATTTTGTCCTTTAAGTGTCCAACTAGTATAACATGATCCGCTAGTTTGTTCAAGTTATCTATCCATTTCTTATAGGCCATTCTTAAATATAAATAGCCAGCGCCATTAGGCAATGATAGAATTGACATACCAGGGTTTTTGTCATCAAAGTTTTTACCCATAGGAGTTTTCATATAAATTTTCTTACCCTCTGCTTCACACCATTCTTCTAATTTAGAGATAGTGTCAATAGCAATATATTTATATGGTCTTCCTTCTTTCATAATAGTTTTACCTACTTCTGCAAGTTCAGCTAAACTATTTACTTTTATTTTTAATGCGTCTATCATATCTGATCCATTTTCTAGATCAATTATTAAACAGTCATCAAGTTCTGCTAATATTGAAGTCTTACCTATCTTAGGTGCTCCATATATTATCATATTCTTTGGCGATTTACGGCTAGCCTTTACCTTTTCAGTTGGTAATTTCATTCTCATTTATTTTATTCATTTTGTTTAATAAGTTTAAGTTCCTCTTAGAACGTCCACTTCCTTTAATATAACTAATTACAATTATTGTAATTGATATAAATAGTAAGAAGTATGTAATTATAGATAGTATCATATTTATTTATTTAAATTATTTAAATTTTAGTCCTTTCATTAATTGTAAAAGTACTCATATCCGCTTCAAACGGAAGCATTCCTAATAAACCATCTCTGTTTTTTTCTATATGAACCGCTAATAATCCTATTGGATCATGTTGACAGTATAATTCTGTAATTCCATATAAATCATAAGGTCGTTGTAACATCATAACAACATGAGCATCTTGACCTATACTATCACCTCCAAATAAATCTGTTAGTAATGGTTGGTATTGAGCTTTAGCTCTGTGCTCTTGTTCTATGTTTCTATTAAGCTGTGATAAGAGTATATTAACAACTCCCATTTTAGCTTGCATCCACATACAACCTTTAGATAATTTATTAAGCTTTTGTAACTCACTGTCGTAGTTACCCGCTACTAATCTACTATGATCAAATACATTGATAATCATACGATCAGGCAACGCATTAGTCATCTCGACGCATGTGTCTTTAATATACTCTATAGTTCTAGGTACATTATTAAACAGAATAGGGTATTTCTTATATACTTCTACTTTCTCTTTATATAATTCATACTCACCTTCTGTTAGTTTAGTCTCTACAGATAGTAGATCCAACACTTGCTTCTTAACATCTTTCGATCCAGCCCTAAGTATTTGTTGATGGCCAGGCATTTCAAAACTCCAATATAATACTACTACTTTTTTACTTGGATTGTTGTCCAATAAGTCAAATATAAGTTGATTTGAAAATGCTGATTTACCTACCCCAGGCCTTCCTGCGATGACATACATTTTACCAGGCTGTAATCCACCTAATAAATTCTTATTCAAGCGCTTCCATTTAGTCGGAAGTACTTTTCTTTTCCCTAACATCCCTGTTCTTACTTCATTTACAGATGTATCTACTGATTTTTTTATGCTTGAGAACCCTCTAGATTTAAAGAGTTCTTGTAATTCTTGGCCTTTGTCCTTGTTCTCCATTTTCTGTTTGTTGTTCGTTTAAGTCTTCATATTTCTCCCAAGTATGATTGTTCAACCACACTTCTAAATTTTGTAAATAACCTAAATTATGTTTATCTACAATTAATTGTTTGTTTAAGCAATTCATAATAAATCTATGTTTATGTGCTTTACCTCCTACAATAGTTTTATACTTACTCTTTGCTTTTACATTAGATTTTGCGTCAGGGTCAATTGCATGTAGCACCCTAACTCCTCTTTTTGGAGCGTTAACTTTAAATGGATATGTGCCGCAAAGCTCTGCAAACATTGCATCAAAGTCTGAAATGAAAAGGTCGATGAACTCCTGTCTAATCGTGTGATTAGCAGGAGACTCACCAAGCTTTACATATCCTTCTTGTTGCAATTTCTCTAAATCTGGTTTAAGATTAAGGTTGTTTAACAGAGCAAATCCTTTTTTATATACAATATACAAATAGGTATAGTCATCAGCAGACATTTTAGTGTCTCTAAGTATATCAAATTCTATTTCTATTTTCATAATATAAAGGATTCTTTTACAGTTGAACGGAACATTAATGCAAATATACACAATTTATTCATATCTACTACTATTATTAAAGTTTTTATTACATCCACTTTACACCCTTTAAATCATATACTGCATTTTTAAGCCATTTCTCCTCTTGAGAGTCTTTTATGTATAATACATATACTTTACCTATTTTACCTTCTTCATATCTAATTAATCTACCAACTCTTTGTATCATAGACAATGATTTAGATGTCAACCCACATATTATCCCTAGATTAGCGTTAGGTATGTCAAATCCTTGATTCAAAGCTTTAGTGGAACATAATACATTCACTTCACCCTCTCTAAAGCGTCTTAGAGCCTCTTTCTTCTTCTTTCCTGTAATCTTACTATGATACACTTCAGCTAGAGGTGAAACGCTCTCAGCCAGCATATCTGTAAATTCATTTAGACCTCCAAAGGTTATAATTTTCTTATCTAAGTTAGAATATACTATCTCTTTAAACTTAGCTATTTTATTATGAGCTCTATCTACAATACTCTTACGTTCTCGTATAGTTTTATAGAATCCAGCAGCATGTGCTTTCATCTCATAACTAACACTTGAACTGCTTAAAGCTATCTTAGCAAACTGGAAAGCGTCAGGATCTAGGGCCATTTTATGCTCTACAAATTTATTATTAACCTTTTTATACTCTACTCTTTCCTCTTCTGTAAGCTCTAAAGGTATACAGCAGATCTCATAAGGGGCTACTAATTCCATAGCTACACATTCATCTAATGTTAATGTATAGATTGTAGGTGCTAATGAATGTAGATGTACCTTATACATTGGTTCTTCAGGTGGTGTAGCGGTTAAACATAATATCTTATCATAAGTGTTATTATTAAAGAATTGTCTGTATTTATTAGACAACCCTAAGTGAATCTCATCACATACTACTAAATCATAATGCTCATCTTTAAACTTATATGCTGATTGATAGCATACTACATCGACCTTGTCCAAAATATCTTCGGACTCCCATTTTTTGAATTCTTCTTTGAATTGATCTTTAAGTTGCGTCGTTGGCACCAATACGAGAGCCCTTTTACCCCCAAGAGTGTTAAGCACGTAATTAATAGCCATAACCCCACAACGAGACTTACCAAAACCGGTCCCAGCAATGATGCTACCACAGCAATCATTACTATACCAATTATTAAGTGCAATTCTCTGTTCTTTGTCTTTAGTTTCATATAATTTCATTTTTATTTAGTTTTTAATTCTTTAAATATCTTTAGATACCTAGCAATAGTTCTTGATACAGTAACATAATCACAATTTAATATCTCCGCTATATCTCTCATAGGTACATCTAAGTTAGACAGCCAATAAGCAAGTATTCTAGATCTTTGCTCTGATAATACAGAATATATATTATTATCTAATAATACTATTCTTTCCTGGAGGTTTATTAATCTATCCTTATCTTCTTGTATTAACTCTATACAGTCTTCTTCAGTCTCTCCACTGTAGTTCCACAATTGATCTGCAGTCATATCAATGGGACCATTATCTTTTTCCCACTGCTGCTCTTCTTCTATTTGTATTGCTACATGATGTCTAGTCTTCATAGTTTTCTCTTTTATTACGTTCTATTTTTTGACCTTCTGATACAGCATATTTACCTAAACATGCTGTTATTACTATAACTATTATTAATATAAATGTTCCGCTCATAATTTTATTTATTGTTTTAATTTGTTAATTAAAATAAAGGGGAGGAATTGTAAGTATTTACAAGGTATAACTGCTGAATTATTAATTTGAATTACTAACCTCCCCCTTATTTATTTTTCCCAACAACTACTAACTGTTACTTCAGCTTTTAACAAACCATTTGTAACTACTTCGTTAGCAGCTTCTTCCATTAATGCTTTGATAGCTTTTTCCCAGTGTGGGATATACTCATCTTTACATATAGTGTCTATTTGATCATGCACTGTCATTACTATCTTAACAGGTGCATCATCATTTGTACCAATATAATTACGTATAAGTATTAAAGCTTTCTTAGTCATGTCAGCACTAGCTCCCTGTATAGGTGTATTTTTACTAGCTCTCTCAATAGACGATAATTCTTGACTATTTTCTCTCGAGTTATACATCTTAGGAAACCAGTTAACAAACCATCTTCTTCTATTATAAGGAGGAAATGTCTTGATATAACCAAACTGTTTACCAAAATTAGCTAGTTTATCTAAGAATCCTTTGATAGACGGAAATGCTGTGAAGTAATCTTTAATTAAGTCTTCTGCAGCTTTCTTATCTATCTGTAAAGTTTCTGACAGTTTATTAGCACCCATGCCATAAGCCAAACCAAAGTTAATAGTCTTAACATTAGTTCTAAGTTTCTTATGTGCTTTACAATTACATTTAGACTTGTCTTTCATATAAGAGCAATCATCCTCTGCTACATCAGTCCATTTCTCTTTATATACTAACTCAGCACATGTACTATGTAAATCTTGGCCTTGAATCAATGCTTCAATCCAAACAGGATCTTTACTACCGTATGCTATTACATTTAACTCTTGACTAGAATAATCTGCTGATACAAAACTCCAACCTTCAGGCGCAATAAAACAGTTACGAAATGCGTTATCTGCTGGTATCTGTTGCATATTAGGACGTGAGCTACTAACTCTACCGGTATCTAATATTTGATTAAAGCTTGTATGTATCTTACCATCAGACTTTAAATTAGTCATAAACTTTTCTCCATAAGAAGAATAGATTTTCATCTGTTCTTTATATTTAATGTAAGTAGCTACTATATCAAATTGAAAAGCATACCTAAGCATATCTTTCCCATTTACGTTATCAAGTTTAGGTATAATCCCTCTAAGAACTTCTAAAACTTGTTTTGGTGATGTCCATTTGACATTTACCTTCCGTAAAGTGGATACATCAGAGAATAAATCTCCTTGTATATGCTTAGGTATGAACTGTTTCAATTCATCCATATTCAATATATGTTCATCTAATTCTTCTTGGTACTCATCTGCTTTGTTGATAGCATTGTTTGCTAATTTTAACCATTCTTCTGAGTCTAAATCTAATCCGTTGTATTCTATATCTGCAAATGCTAATACAACTTCATTCTCTAGATCTATAGTATTTTGTAATTTATATATCTTTGTTTTTATATCCTGTTTATCTTTTAAATTAATTAAATGCTCAACATCTTTAGCTGCGTATATTAATTGTGGATTGGTAAAGTCTCCTTTATGATCAACAAAACTAGACTGTTGAGTCTTATCCATTGTAATCTTAAGGTTTCTTTCTAATGTATTTGATAATGATACTGATAATCCTTTACCACAAGTTAATATTTTCTCTGCTAACATAGTGTCATAAACATTCTCACATACTATATTAAAACTAGAACGTATAAAATTCACATCAAACTTAGCGTTATGAAATATTTTAGTGATAGTTTTACTCTCTAGTATTTCTTTTAACTCTTGTATATCGTGTCCTCTAGTTTCTATTAAGAACTGTTTTTCTTCATCTCCTATTTGAAATAGTATAACTTTATCTGTTGTGTAGTCAAGACCTGTAGTTTCAGTGTCAATTGATAATATTACTTTTTCTTTACAATAAGAAACAACTTCTTCCATTGTAACATGGTCAAAGTTATCTCTTTGTAAAGAATCATTAACTAAATGTATCATATTTTAACATTATTAGTTAGTGTAGGGATTGATACTGAATCTATCCCTAAAGGTCTATGTTGACCACAAAGATAAGCGACTGGTTGTTTGAATCCAAATTGCATTTCAAATAAAGACACATCTTTTATTATCTTAGGCAATCTTACTTCATTTCCTTGTTGTCTAGAAAAGTAATTCTTACCATCTTTAGCAAATAATATTTGTTGTTTAGCCATAATTTTAGTGTTTTAGTTAAATATATATGAGGACTCATTTTAGAAAACAAATTATATAATTTTATTATATGAGTCCCCATTTATATCAATTTATATTACAAACCATATTCATCAGTAACCATAGACTTGTCTTTTACAATATCTTTGGCTGTAATTACTCTACCTATTGAATCATCTGCTTTTAATAACACATGGTCAACAACTTCATTAGTAATTATTACTAAAGTATTGCTAAAGATATAGTCTCCATTATGTTTAATGAATTCTCCTTCTTTACCTTTACGTTTAGCTCTAGTTTCGATGTTATCTGCTTGATATGCATCTGGTTCAGTAGTTTCAGAAACCATTACTCTGATTCTTTCTCCTTCTACTGTAGGATTTAACATGTTAAGTTCTAACATTTCACCTTTTTCTGTTAATTCCCATTCAGGGTTGTTATCAGAGAAATCCATTCCTAAATCTGCAGAAATATCTTCCATTGTTACATTTACCCAAGCACGCCTAGCTCTGTTACCAAATCTAGAATCGCTGCGATTGAATCTACCTACTGCTGTTACTGGTCCTTCTTGTACTGTTAATACTTCTGCAAACTCTAAAGATATTTTATCACCTTTAACTTTTCTAGCTGATAATAATAAAGTGTCTCCTAATTTTAAAGTGTTTAGACTTCCACTATTGATTTGATTATCCATGTTATTTATGTTTTTATGGATTATATGGTGATTTAAATAAGGTATATCACCAACCTTGTTTATGTTAAAAAAATAGTGAGATACTCCACTCTTAGTCGTTGTATCATTCGGTATCCGTCCCCAATTCCATTATATCTATAAGTTATTAATTCTCATAGTAGAAAAGTCCGTAATACGTGGTGAGTCTGCAGACTCGTTCACTATTTTTTGTTTTAATATTCGTTGATTAATAGTATGTTCCTATTTTTAATCTTCGATTGTAATTTACTGTTTAATATAGCTAACACCATTTCTGTCATCTTAAAGATAGTTGATGTTTTTTCATGTTTATTTGATTCGTGCTCTATACAAGTGATTAATCTTGTTAGTCTTGAACAACTCATTCTATTTGGGTTGAATTGTTTACCCCGTACTGTTATTTTCATGTTATTTATGTTTAGTTGATGATTATTTGTTTTATTTCTTATAATATTCTATCCATAAAGAATCAGTCTTATGACTATATTCAATATATTCTTTATCTATTTCATATTGTATTGCATTTCTATGAGTTAATTGTTCATTAGTTAATTTACTTATACCACAAGATGATGCAAGTAGTATTATTATTATTGATACAATAAGCATTACTGCAATACCTACTGAGTTACCTCTTTTATTTGTCATTTTTAATATATTTAGTTAATGTTTATTTGTATTCTTTACAATACCAGTCATATTTCTTATGATAGTATTCACTGTTGTTCATGACTCTCCAAAAGCCATAAAGGTTAATCATTTTAATTAATTTAATCATAATGCTTCTATTTTATCAGATACAAACTTTATTTCTAATAGTATAAATGGTACTAAAAATATAATTGTATTATCTTGCCAGCCAAAGTAAAAGCCAAATCCTTTAACTCTTTCTGTTTTTAATTTAATTGTTTTTGTCATGTCTTTATTTATTTAGTTAATGTTTATGTTTAGTTTGAAAAAAAGGAAGAGAGAACACTTTGGTATTTACATAGCTTTTGCTAAAACCGTGGCTTTTCTTCTCTCGACCTATTTTTTATTGTCCTCCAGTCCAACCACCGCTACAAGTTCTACTCATAGGTTTTCCTGTACCAACGTTATAACATTGGCTAGACATACCACAAGATGTAATAAATAGAGCTACAACTGCGATAATTAATATGTTTTTTACTGTTTTCATGATTAATTGATTTTAGTTAATGTTTATTGGTTTATCAATAGATTTATATTTTAATTTTATCTCTAAACTTCTATTAAGAAATATAATACCTAATTTATTGTTTTTTATAGATATTAAAATTGTTGGTATAAGAGCTATAATTTCTTCTTTATCTATTTTAAATTTAAAGATAACATTTATAAAATGTAATGCCATTATATTTACTGCTCCTAATATAAATGCAGATGTTAAATTGAATGTGTATTTATATTCCATAAAAAAGAATATAAAATTTAATAGAATAGTACTAGTTATAAGCATTATTCCTGCTATTGTAATTGATTTGTTGTTCATGTTATTTAATGTATTTAATTATTAATTGATTTTAATAAATACACATCTTACCGCTATCGTTAACTTAAAGTTTAATAGATAGACATTTATCAATAAGATGTGTATTATGCTGTTAACACACTATCCCAACATTCAGGATAGATGTGTATATTGTTAGTTTTAAAGTCTAATATATTATCATACTTTATAGATGACAGTTCTTCATCTCCATAAAAAGATGTTACAGATATTACTCCATCATTTAAGATTTCGTATACATCCATTGTTTTATCAATGTCATTTTCAATTATAAATACATCTTTAAAAGATAAATCTTTAAATGTGAAAAACATTGTGTTGCAGTAGTTTGTTAAATGTTGAAATAAATCCATAGTGTTATATAGTTTAAAGTTTGTATTCTAGATGATTGTTGGATAGACCGTTAAATGGCCGTATGACACCAGGTGCTTGCACCCATTAACCAACATTCCCCACACATAGTAAGGGTCTTTGTTAGTGTTATTGTTATTGTCTGTGTTTGTGTCTGTGTTTGTGTTATCCGTATAGTATATATAAGAATAAAAAAAAGGAGCAGTTGCTTATACTTACACTCCTATACTACAGACTACGCTCTAGGCGCAATCTGTAGGCCAACTACGAACTTATCAAACAAGTCCTCGTTGTATGTAGAGATAATCTCTCCTTGGTGTAGCACACCCTCAGCATCTATATAATCCGCTGTCTTACCGCATCTGATTGCTACTCCGTTCTTGTCTACGACTGTACTAAATACAGTTACTAATACTAAATTTTCCATTTTATTGGTTTTAATTAGAGGGGGACATTATTGTCCGAAATATAGTAGGGGTCTTTGTCTGTGTTGGTACACACATTCGAAGATTCAGCAAATTTTTTATTTTTCCCAGAAATTTTTAATTTTTTAATTTTTTTTATTATCTTTGCCCCCTAATATTATCGTCCCCAGGTAACCAGACAAGGGACTAGACATCGGATTGCGAACTCTAAATAAGAGGGAAATTTTCTCCGGTAATTAGAAAAAGAATTAAATATAAACTCTGATTTGGATGAATTGCACACAGGTACGTGCGGTGAAGTAACACCAAGGACATCATCCATAGGTCTCTGAAAAGAAAGCACTGTCAGAATGAAATTTAAATTTGAAAAAGACACTCAGCCAGGGGGAGAGTTATGTTTAATTCACAACCTGTTAATAAAAGACGTTAAAAAGTTGGTTGAGTGTAAAAGATTTTTATATATTTGTCCCCAAACAATATATATATAAATTATGAAATTTACTCCAAACGGATCGTGGGTTGTCCTTCCAGACCCAACAATTACAGAAACAGAATCAGGTATTATTTTAGATGAAGCAACTTCTATTCAGAATGCTAAACGTTCTAATATATTAGAGGTATTAGCTACTGGTCCTATGTGTACATTTGCTAAAGTAGGGGATACAGTTATGATAGACCCTAGAACTGAAGCGGTTAAATGTAGATTAGATGATAAAGATCTACTATTAGTTGGTGAGCATCAACTATTAGGTAAAATGTAATGAAACAACCTATTAAACATACAAAAAAGAAGATAAGTGTAAACGGACGTACTCATAAAGTTGAGTATGACGTTTTTTTATTAATACGTAATCAATCATCTGATCTATCAAATCATATAGCTGCTTTATATAAGTATGTTCAAATATATGACGCTAAGAAAACACACACAGAAGATGAAGAGATATTATATACTTACTGCACTCAGCAAGAAGATATTATTAATATTATAGATTACATTAAAGAACAAGAAGATGAAAAAGAAACTAACGATAAAGATTAATAGTACGTATAAGTACTTACAGGTCTGGAATGGGATTTTTAATCTCACTAATAAAGAGTTAGAAATATTATCTGTATTCATTGATGTACAAAGTACTTCTAAAGAGAAAAATCTTAGTAGTATGTCTAATAAAAAAGAAGTAGCTGAGAAACTTTTAATTAAAGATCCTAACACTTTAAATAACTATATAAAGAAGTTTAAAGATAAAGGGGTATTAAGATTAAAGAGTAATAACTACACTTTAAATAACTTATTAGACCCAAATACTGATACTGTAGAAATAAATTTACTAAAACAATGAGAGGATCAGAGGATTTAATTTTCACATCGTTTACGGTGGGAAACTACGAAATATTTATATTTCAAAACCCAGAAGGAGAATTAATAACTGTAAAAACATATAAATATGGAGAATGAAGATAAAAATAAAGATAAGCATGAAAAGTTATATCATAAGGAACCTAGTTTCTTTCAAATGGCTAAGAACTTTGCAGCCTCTGCGAGTAAACATATAGCTAATGGTATGAAACTAGTAACTCAAGAAGTATATATGGATAGATTAGATGAATGTAATAAATGCCCGCACTTATTAGAAAAGAAAAAGAGGTGTGGTTTGTGTGGGTGTGGTTTAGAGCATAAAGCTAAATGGGAAACTTCAGAATGTCCTGATATACCTTCTAGGTGGAATATTAAGAATGAGTCTGATACAGATGTTAACTACCCAAGAACTGGTGGATTATCCCCAGATACAGGACCAAGAAATTAATGGATAGAGATAAAAGAGAGATAATACACTACTTAGCTAACAAATATAACTTACCTTTGAGTAAAATAGAGGAGATGGTAAATCATCAATTTAAAGTTGTAGCAACAGTAATGGGAGAAGGGAATTTCTCTACTATACGTATCCCATACTTTGGTAAGTTCTCAGTAAACCCTAATAGAGTTAAACATATAAATAGATTAAAGAATGAAAGTAGTAAGAATAAAAATTAAGTACATACTCCACAGAATGGGGTTTCATAATGATAAGTGTAGGAGGAGATTATTTTCTACAGAAGCAGATTATATTTGTACAGTTACAGGGAATACACATAAAAAATGTACATTGTAATGGGGGATGAAGATATAGATATTTTATTAAGGATGGGATTTTGGGTTCAAGTAAATCCAGTAAAAATCAATAATAAACAGATGTGGAATTGTGAGTTATACAAAAAAACTAAAAAAACTTGGGATTCATATAAAGTTAAGTCTTTTAAAACCCCTAATAAGTGTTACGACTGGGCATTATCAATATTAACAGTAAATTATTAATTATGGCAAAGTTCAAATGTAATAAGTGCGGTGCAACTAGAGAATTACAAAAAACTACTACAATATTAGTGGGAGAGAAGTGGGTTACTAAAGAGTCTCTATGTACATGTGAAGATAATAAGTATATGTCACAAGTATACGATGAGAGTTATGCTGGGTTCCCAAATTTAAAAAGAACTGAAGAATCACTAACCAAGAAAAATAAATAATATGGTATTTAGAAAACATTTAAAAGCTACTATAGCATCCAAAGGAGTTGTTAGGGGTAGAAGATGGTTTACAAAAGTAAATAAGAACGGAACTCTTAAAGAGATTAAAATGGTATTTCACCCAGAAGATTATGCAAAAGCTAATCCAAATAGGAAGTTATATGGAGACAGAAAGTTATTAGAAATATTAGAAAAAAATAAAGAATTATTAAATGAGATTGACGGATGATTTAATATTTATAAAAGATGGTAAATTAGCTATGCCTAGCGCATATGCATGTACTATTCTTGAGTTTAAAGGTTTGAGTCCAGAAGAATTGTCTTTTGTGTACTTTATGGTGGATCATAGATCTCCATATGCTGTATATGAATGGGAACAACGTATAAAAGAGGTTAAGGAGAGTATATTTGATAAAAAATCTAAATGGACTCCAACAACTAAAGTTATGGCTGCTTGTGGTAAATATGAAAAACTTATAGAAACATCTGCGGTTAGATTACTTAAAGCTGCAAAAGAATCTATAGTAAAATTAGAAAAATACTTTAGAACTATAGACCTTACGTTATTAGATGATAGAGATAAACCTATATATTCAGCTAAGGATCTTATATCTAACCTTGAAAAAATGGGGAAAGTTGTAGATGGATTGACTAAGTTAGAAGATATAGTAAAAAGAGAAGAGCAGGCAGCCAACTCAAATAGGGGAGGTGTAGAAGTTAATAAATATAATATGTAATGGATTTTATGGAAGATATAGAACTGTATAACCTTGCAATGGATAATGCGTATGCATTAATTGTTGGGGATATGAAATTAGACGAGATGATTATAGAATTAGATAATGAAGATGAAGAGGACGACATCCTACCTTTACCTTTTAACCCGTTTTCTGGGAATAAAATATCTAACTCTATGATAGATATTGTTATCAATCATTATACAGGACTAGAAGAGTATGAGAAGTGTGCTCGATTAGTGAAAGTTAAAGAGAAGAATGCTTAAGAATACAGATAGAGTTAGACAATCTGCATTAAATTTTCTTAGGAGTGGTTATTATACTGAAGCACTTCCAGGAACTAAGGATTACTATGACTTTTGGGATGAGGAAAAAAATAGATGTCTGTATGGGTTAACGGTAGATAAAGGAACAGAAGATGAGTTGTATATTACAGGTTTTCATTATTTTTATTTAAACTATTGTCCTATTGATAGGGCTATAGATGAAAAAATGCCTGATGGTACTATACAAGCTAGGCGTGAAAGAACTTTCCCAGCATTTTATGATGGAGATTATGAATACTTCTATGAGATAGAAACAGCTAGGACTAATAATAAACATATGATTGTTCTTAAGGCAAGAAGAAAAGGATATTCATATAAAGCTGGTAGTATGCTAGCTAGAAATTACTTTTTTGTAAAGAATTCTAAGAACTTCGTTTTTGCAGGGCAGAAAGAATACCTAATTGGGGATGGACTGTTATCGAAGGCTTGGGAATTCTTATCTTTTATAGATGATCATACAGCATGGGCACAACCAAGACTTAGGGATAGAGAAATGTCTAAGATGTCTGGATATAAGAAAAAAGTGAACGGAGTAGACATTGAAATGGGTATGAAGTCACAAATTATAGGAGTGAGTCTAAAAGATAATCCAGACAAAGTGAGGGGAAAGGCGGGGGAACTCGTTTTCTTTGAAGAAGCAGGTTCCTTCCCCGGACTACTCAAAGCTTGGGAAGTAACAATGCCAACTATGCGTCAAGGGTCTAAAACATTAGGGATGATGGTTGCATTTGGTACAGGTGGTACAGAAGGTGCAGACTTTGAAGCTATGGAAGAGATATTTTATAATCCAGAAGCATATGATTGTATGGATTATGATAATATATGGGATGAAGGGTCTTTAGGTAGTAAATGTGGGTATTTTATCCCTATTTACAAAAACCTAGATGGATTTATTGACCCTCAAGGTAATTCTATGAAAGAGGGAGCTGTAGCCTACGAAGAAGAGATGAGGAATAAGAAGAAGGGGGCTGCAGATGCAAAATCATTAGATCAATATATAGCTGAACATCCTTTTTCCCCACAAGAGGCTACATTACAAGTTACAGCTAATTTATTTGATGTAGCATCTTTACAAGAACAATATAATATGGTTAAGGCTAAAAATTTAACATCAATAGGAACTATAGGAGATTTATACCATGATACAAAAGGTAATGTTAAATTTAAAATTAATGGGGACTTAAGACAAATAACTAAGTATCCACATCGTAAAGATGATGATACTACTGGTGGTGTTGTTATATATGAATCCCCTTATAAGAATGCAGCAAACCAAGTACCTTTAAATATGTATATAATTTGTCATGATCCATACGGGCAAAGTCAAGCAGCAGATTCAAGTTCATTAGGAGCTGCATATGTTATTAAACGTGTGAATAATATATCTAGTCCAGATGATATTATAGTTGCTAGTTATGTTGGAAGGCCGCAAAGTTCAGATGACTTTAATAGGAACTTATTCTTATTATCAGATTATTATGGATGTAAGATTGGATTTGAGAATGACCGAGGTGAGGTAATACCTTACGCTAAAAGATTTAGAAAGATGCATAAATTGCAAGAAGAGTTTGAAATGCTAGATAAAAAAGAATTACAATCTAGAAATGTTAAACGTCAATATGGTATGCATATGACGGAGGCAAGAAAGAAGCAAGGAGAGATTTATATTAGAGATTGGTTAAATACTCCTAGATCTACTAATGTAGATGGGAAAAAAACTCTAAATTTGCATAAAATATATGACTTAGCATTTTTAACGGAGTTAATTAAATTTAATCATAAAGGCAATTTTGATAGGGTGATGGCATTCATGATTGGGATGTATCATACAAGAGAGTTGTATAATGCGGAAGTAAAAGATGTATTAGAGGATGGAACTACGGATGAGTGGTTCGAAAGGAATTTTTATTAGTGGTATATTTATAAACACTGGGGTAATATTTACTTTCGTAGTAGAAACGAAGGTAAATTTAATTAAATTTGTAAGATTATGGGATATGATAAAATACCGAGACAAAAGCTCTCGATAACAAAAAAAAATAAAGAATGGAGGGAAGGATGTGTAGAAGCATATATAGATCTCTCTAATTCAGGTTCAGGTTTTTCTAAACGAAGAACTGAACTAAGAGATTTATACGACTATTATAACGGTATAATTGATGATGCTGATTATAACTACGTGTTGAAGCCTTACGGAAAATCTCGTAAGAACTTCCCATCCCAAATGCGTAACTACCCAATCATTAAACCCATAATTGATCTTCTTCTAGGGGAAAAATCTAAGAGGCCACTCAATTATACCGTTACAGTACAAAATTCAGACAGTATATCTATAAAAGAGAATGCTAAGTCTGAAGTAATATTTAAAAATCTGCAACAACACTTTATGCAGTCTGTTCAGAATCAAGGACAAGAAATGGGGGTAGATCCAGATCAAGAAATTCAACTACCTAAACATATAGCAGATATGTTTGAGTCTTCTTATGTAGATAATAGAGCTATACTTGGTCAGAAGTCTTTAAATTATATTATGCAAGAGCAAGAAGTGTATGATAAGATACAAAAAGCATGGTTTCATTACTTAGTATCTGGAGAAGTATATACTCATAGAGGAGTCAGAAGTGCAGAGCCTTTTTATGATATATTAAATCCTATTGATGTAGATTATGATTTAGATCCAGATTTAGAGTTTGTAGAGGATGGAGATTGGGCTTTAGTTAGAAAATACTCTCATGCATCTACTATTATAGATCATTATTATGAAGATCTTACAGAAGATCAAATATTAGAGCTTGAAGAACCTAGACATTCAGAAACAGGTGGATCTTATTTAAATGCGCAATCTCCAAGTAATGATGAAAATTCTAATAGAAATAGATTATTAGAGGTTGTTAATGTTTATTGGAAATCAAGAAAACGAATCGGTTTTTTAACATACATGGATCCTGAAACAGGCGTTATGGAAGAAGAGGAGGTAGAAGATGGTTTTAGATTACCCCAAGAATTGAAACAAGATGGGGCATCTGTTGAGTGGAAGTGGGTTAACGAAGTATGGGAGGGGACAAGAATTGATGGTAGAATGTATATTAATATAAACCCAATAGCTAACCAAAGACTGTCTTTAGATAATCCTTCTAAATGTAAACTACCTATTAATGGTAGGAGATATTCTGATATTAACTCTAAGAATATATCCTTGGTTAAATTAGGAGTACCATATCAATTAAATTATAATATTTATAAATACCGTCTTGAAGTAGCTGTAGCTAAGTCTAAAGATATTATAGCACAGTTTGATATTAATATGATACCTAAGAAATGGGATATGGATAAATTTATGTATTTTGTAGACGCTACAGGTATTGCCTGGGTAGATTACAATAAAGAAGGAGTTAAATTATCTCCACAACATCAATCTGTTTTAGATATGTCTATTAAAACTATATCTCAGTATATAGAATTATTAAACTCTATTGCTATAGAGTGGGAGAAAATATCCGGAGTAAGTAGACAAAGACAGGGTGAGATTGGGGCTTATGAAGGTAAAGCATCTTCTCAACAAGCTATATTACAATCATCACATATTACAGAAGATCTATTTAGAAAATTTGAAAGATTAGAACAAAGAGATTTCCAAGCATTATTAGATTACTCTAAAGAAGCTTGGTTAACTGGTAAAAAAACTATGTATTCTATGCCAGATGGTACAACAGACTTTTTAGATCTAAATAGTATGGATCACTTAGAATCTAACTATGGTATATTTGTTTCTGATGCTGGTAAAGATCAGGAAAAATTACAAAACATTAAAGGTTTAACACAAGCTATGATGCAAAATGGTACTAAGCCAGCTGCAATAGCAGAGATGTTAGATAGTGATAGTTTCTCTGAGATTAAAAAGAATCTTAAGTTAGCAGATAAAGCTTCAGAAGAATTAGAAGCTGCTCAACAACAAGCTCAACAAGAACAAGCTCAGCAGCAAATGGAAGCCGCTCAAATGGCTCAACAAGCTCAATCTTTAGATAAAGAAAAAGATCGTCAAAAAGATATTGAGATTGCACTGATTAATGCTGAGTCTAAAAATGATCCAGAAGGAACTTCTTTAGCTTTAGAAAAAATGATGAAAGATTTTGACATTAAAGAAAGAGAATTAGATTTAAAAACAGCAGAATTTGAAGAAAAAATTAGAGGATCTGTAGAAAAAGAAAGTATAGATAGAGATTCTAATACAGTAAAGAGAGAAGGTGATCAAATTAAACAACAAATAGCCAAAGAGAATGCTAACAAACGAAACTAGAAGAAACATATTAAATAGAGTTAGAGCAAGTGGTTATCCAGGTGGAGTATCAGAAGCATTTCGTGCTGCTGAACAAGGTATTGATGTTGTAGATCAATTTGTACAACAACAACAATTAGAACAACAACAACAAGCAGAACAAGCCCAAGTCCAAGGGCAACAGATGGCAGAAGGTAATCAATCACCTCCCCCACCTCCCCCTCAAAATACACCAGATGGAAGAGTTAGTCAACCTAATGTAAATCAACCTATAGATAATAATCAAGGGCATTTAGTTCAAGCAGGAGATACACAAAATGTAGGTATACAAAATTTACCAACAGGATCAGCTCAAAGTCAAATGATTCAAGCTAGAGATGGAGGAGTAAGACACTTTGATGCAGGAGGATTATATCACAATATCAATCATAAAAAAAAATCAGGAACATCTAGGAGTAAAGCTAATAGTACAGTATCTAAAAAAGCTTACAGTAATATGAAATCTGGTTTTAAAAAAAAATATGAAACAGGAGGTATAAATAAGTATGGTTTTCAAGTATCTCAACCCTCCACATTCTCTGGAACATATGTTAATGATGGAAAAGAAACTCCTTTTACTATTCCTGCAAATAGAGAGATAACAGGTGGAATTATAGATAAAACATTATTATCATTAAATAAAAGTAAATTAGATATTAAATCTAAAACGTTGTTAGGAAATTTTATGAAAACTAAATTAGATGGACAACCTATATTTTCTGTTCCTATATTAGAACAATCTCTTTCTGCAGCTAAAAAACTTGGAGATGTTAATTTAGAAGCATCAATAAGTAGAGAATTATTAAATGCTGGAGGAGGAAATAAGTATAAACTTAAAGGTACAAAACATAGAAATAACTCCTTTACTGAGATGGAAGTAGAACATGAACCAGATGTACATTCAAGAGCATCGTTAATGCATGGTAGAAATTTTGGTAAAAATAAACTTAATTTTAATTTAGGATATAGTAAAGGATCTGGAGAGTTTGGAGAATCAGGTGTTACTGGAGGAATAGGTTATACAAGAAACTTTAGAGATGGTGGAGTAAAATATGAAACAGGTGGAGATATAAAAGAATACGAAGTACCTGAAGATTTTGAAGGAGAAATAACAACGGGAGCTGATAACACATTAAATGTAAACCCAAGAGTATATCGAGCTCTAAATGATGTTAATAGAATAATTAATCCTAATCCTAAAAATCCTCGTACTAATACTATGAGTTATACTAGTAGAGAATTAATACCTCATGAATGGACAACAGATTTTGCTAGAAGAATATCAAATAAAAAAGGTGAAACTAGAAGTGTGTCAGAAATTTACAATCAACTACTAGACGATAGAAAAGATAACAAAAGTACAAGGTCTATAAAGCAAAGAGCAATTAACACTGCATTGACTAGCGTAGATAAATTAAATGATGAAGACTTTCAAGGTTTAAACGCGGAAATTCAAAATATTGCTAAAGGGTTTGAAGGAGTTAAAAGTATACCAGGAGCAATGAAATCTTTTTACAACGCTAATCTCTCAGGTATAAAAGAGTACAGAGAAAAAATGGGGCTAAGTAGGAAAGA
>Ga0209337_1000903_pt1 | contig 23407 bp, 18 predicted proteins | sample LinPmetageLP53_FD_184044 | JGI IMG/M metagenome (GOLD analysis project Ga0209337, IMG submission 184044) | Marine viral communities from the Pacific Ocean - LP-53 (SPAdes) (version 2) | ecosystem: Environmental > Aquatic > Marine > Oceanic | place: Pacific Ocean | collected 2010-02-08 | reverse complement strand
CGGCTGAGTTCAGCCATGCCTCGTTCACCTAATGATTTACTACCATAATCTGCGATAGCAATATAGAAAGTAGGTCCATAACTTCGGAGAACTTCATCACATGATTTGCCATTACCCAGACCAGCATCAGACGCAGCAGCATTAAAAATATAATCTCCGTTTTGGTCCCACATATCTGTAATAACAATGGTCACGGCTTTATCAATACCTTGTCCATCCATACCACGAATGCATTCTCTTAATCCTGATGGAATGTTAGTTCCACCACGGGGATAAAATGGTAAGTAGCCGAAACTGCGTCCACTAAAGTTGGAACCCATGTCATAAGAAGTAATATAATCAATAGCATCTTGGTGCTGATAAGATGGACCAGACCACAACACATTAGGGTAGGACTCAAACTCATAAATAGCAAAACCATCATCACCGAGCAAACATTGTTTCAACATAATAGCAGTGCAAATACGGGCTACCTCCCAGCGACCGAAAGTATAACCTTTCCATGAAGCAGCAGTAGCACCCATGGAACCAGATACATCTACAATTACATTTACCATAGTGTTCTTTCCTTGTTTACCACGAGGGACTCGTGCCGAAGCAGTAGTAACAGGTGTAGTTCCGGGAAGTGGAAGTGGAACGAAAGTAGGATACTTAGCACCCTTCATACCAGAAGAAGGATCCCATGTGGTAGTTCTAATAGGTGCTAATGGTGTCCGAGGGGCTTTGGGTTTTTCTACTAAAGGTGGTGCGATTTCCTCGTAAAAGGCTCGTAATGGGTTTTCAAAACCAAATGGTTTTTCTTCGGCATCACAATCCCCAATAGGTTCCAACCACACGAAAGGGTCTTTTAATTTATTAACATCTACTTCACTCACAGTATCACCACATTTCCTTTTGATTCATTCATCTTACGACTGCCTTCTTGGTTAGCAGGGACGTGCATCCAATTCCAGAAACCGGGAATTAAACCAGATTGTCCTGTTTGTTCAATGGCTAACTCAGACCTGAAGACTTCTAAAGAGTATTGACGTGGTTTAGGGGTTAGTAGTTCAGGAGTATTTCGGTCTTTCCAACCAATAACTTTAACTTGTCCTTTGCCTTTACGGAACATTAACACGGCCATGCCGGGGTAATAAACACCACGCTCGTAAGCATCTTGTAAATCTTTGCCACCACCAATTTGTGTCCAATCACTACTGGGATAGGGAGTTAATTTATTTTTATCTGGGGCATTTTTTTGAGCAAGAGATTTACCACGCTTATAGATTTGCTCACAAGTCTTACACTTAATCATAGCAGTCCTTCCTTGGTCGGGGTCATCAATCATACCAACTTGAGTAATATCGTGACAGGTAATTCCGATTTCACCGCCATTACTGGAAGTAACAGTAGATAAACTACCAGTGTGGAAAGGATCGCAAACAATGTGTGATTTAGAACTACACCATTCATAACGCCGACTAACTTCTAAAGTTGGAGGTGTGCTTTGAGTGCGAGCATCATAATTAGGCCCAGTCATGAAACGAGGATATGTAATCGGTGCTTTTAAAGGAGTAGATGGTGCTTTAGGATCTCTGTAACTACGGCAGGGGACAGATTCATCTACCCAACGATTTTTACTATTTTTGAAAGCGTGTTGAGCACGGCCTTCAGCAATCATGAAAGTTAATCCACTCCATGTGACACCAGAACAAGGTCCAGTGTTTGTAGCAGCAGCATCAATTTTGGCTTGGATACAAGTAATGTTGTCACCCATGTAAGTTCCTTTGGAAGCATCACACACTTCTTCAGTAGTCATTAAAGCAGTGCCATTAGGCAATTGGCAACAACCTTGGGCAGCGGGTGGGGTAGGTGTGCCAGTGTTGTTTTGCACACTTCCATCAGGCATCATCACGGGGTCATGTTCACATTTGATTCCTAATGATGACTGTCCGCTGGGGTCTTGGGTGCGGATTTGGTCTAATGTCATAGGCACCATAGCAGAAGTATGAATGCCTGCTAATGCCATTCCAAAACGATAATCATCGCTGTCTTGAGAATCTAAATATATTTGCCACACGGGTTTATTACGAATGGGTCTTCCAGTAACTTGGGCTTTTGTGAGGAGACCTCCATCTTGTTTAGCAGATATAATTAATTTTTTACGAGGGAATAAGAAGGGTTTTCCTCCTACGCCTTTGAACTCTTGTAGATTGGCTTGGTCAGTAGCATCACCACATCGAGGACATTGGTCCATTTTTCTACCGGGTGGCTGGACTTCCCAATTATTTCCAATGTTGGGGTTGCTCTGGCTGCACTGCCAGTTGTTTTCGGGACTACCACCACACTGCCTGCCAGTCATATCATATTCCATTGAGTTGCCACAAGTTAAACAACGGGAATAAGCATTGGTGCTCCACAAAGGAGGGCAATCGTCAAGGCCACCTCTTCCCATGTGAGCATTACAAATAATCTTAGGATCTTCAGTAAAAGCATGACGCATAGCACTGATTGGATAAGAACTGGGTATGGCATTTTGAGCACGAGCAATTTGCTGAAGGCTCATTCGCTGCTGATATTCTGGTTTGTATTCTCGCAGAGGGCCAAGAACTTTAGGACTTCCTATTTCCCAACCCATATTAGGAAGGTAATTTCCAGAACATCCTGCTTCGGTGCAACGATTAGTTCCATTTTTGCCAATGCCCATATAGATACCACCAGTTTGAGGTCGGTTTTGATTAGAGGACCAATTAGTATCTACCTCATTTTGAGTCATAGGTCTGCCGAAAGGATAACTGGTAGAAGGTGGTGGGAAAAATCTTTCATGTTCACAAGTCTCACAAGTGAAACCATAAGGTCGCTTGAAAGCACCAATTTGATAACCTACTTCTAAGTTAGGTATGTATTCACAAGCCTCTTCAAAACTATTAATTTGACGATCGTAGGCAGGAGAACTATAAGTTAAACGATAAGCGAAAGGTTTACCATTATCTAATTTAGAGGTTGTTCCTTTTGGTTGAATCTGCCAAACATATTTAGCAGCCTCAATCATAGTTTGTTTTTCGGCTTGAAGGTTGGACACGGTGGCTTCTTTAACGAAATGTTTGCTGTAAACTTCTTTACCACAGCCCACCATTTTTACATTAGAAGAATTACAATAAATGCATACAGAGGCACCGGAATTGCGAGTAGCCCATTGATTACCACATTCTAAACACACTACGGCAGAATTACAACGAGCACGAGTCATAACTAAATAACCAGATTGGCCATTCATGGAGTTTCTTAGTAAATCAACGTTGCCAGCCCATGTTTTCATATTACCATAAACACCGAAATCTACGAACTCCCAATTATAAATAAAATCACGGCGACCGCATCCACCCTGAGAAGGATCGCAAATATAAATACCAGAATCATAGGATTGGTCAGCACTGACGGGAGAATAACTGGATAAATACTTACGGATATTGAAAACAATACCGACTTTGTTTTTCATAAAGTGACTGACCATTTGTTTTTCATCAGTATCTTGAATAGTGGTGACATCATTAGGGTCGGTCTGATAGATACCATTAAATATATCTAACATAATTTGTTGTCCTTTGGCAGAATAGAATGGATAGTCGTCATAAGTTCCCATAGTTATCACTCCTTGTAGGCTACATGGTTGGGGTAGGCAATATCAGCAATAAATTGGCGAGCAGCCTCTTTGCCTTTTAAACTTCCATATCCGTTGGTAGCAGCATTACCAGCGAACTCTTGAGTTAATAACATACGATACATAAAATTATGGTCTCGGGCTGAATGTCCGGCAGGGACATTTTCAGACGGTTGGTAGGCTCCCACAAATTGATTAGTTATAACTAATCCACAATCAGGGCACAAACTGTCAAAGTATTGCACAGGATATAACTTTCCTTTAATTTGATAATAACGAGGAAGGGCAGCATCAGTAGTATTTACTTGACCGCCATAGTGAACGACTTTTTCTACGACATAATCGCCGGGGGTGAGTGTTCCTAATTTTGTTCCACTTCCACCCATAGGTGAGGCGGAGGAATTAGGGAAACAATAGATTTCTTGGGTATTGCTATCTTGCCATGCAGTAATAGTTTTCTTAACACGCACTTTAGCCCATTTGTTAGGATCTAATCCTGAACCCAAAGCAAAACCAATAGGAGGATAAAATTGTGTTCCCAAACCATTTCCTTGCACGGTTTGATATAAAGGAGTCAAAGTAGTAGGTTTGCCAGTAACTTTATCAAGGCCATCTAATTCGCCGGGTTTCCCGCCGGGTGGTGCCCAACGATTATCTACAATTTTACCACGGACACGCAAATCATTATGCCGAGTTAAGTGTTCATCCCGATTGGGGCCGACCCCACATTGGCGAGTTAAAACTTCCCACATTCGGCCTTCAGCCATGGCTTTACGATACAAAGCCTCTAATTTTTGGTCGGGCACACGCTTCCAGTTTAAACTACGAGTAACATTGAAGTTAACTACAATATCAGAAAGAACGTTGGACCACATACCTCTTTGGCTGGGAGCACAAGGATAAGATTTTACTTCTTTTTGCCAGTCACATCCTCTGCCGGGGTGTGTGGTCAGATGTCCGATTTCGTGTCCAATAACGAAAGTAGTGCCAGCAATCCGAGCGATGTGATTAGCGGGATAACCGTGGTAATTTTCAGAAATACATTTTTGCATAAAACTATCGCTGAACTCTACGTTTTTGGAATCAGTTTTTGCCCCTTTGAAAGAGTTACCCAAAAAACATTTAACAGAACTGGGGATACCAGTAGCGGCTTTTAGAAAAGCCCAAGCATCAGCAAACTCATCATTGGCTTGCTGAATTGCGTTATCTGCCATAATAATACTACTACGGGGAGACTATATAAACTTTATCATTGTAGGCAATCTTTAAACCGAGCGTTGAAGAAGTTTCTATCTTGAAGTGACATGTTTCCAGTATCGACTAAACAAGCCTTAGCCTTGATTCTTTGCTTGGTTGGCAAACTCTTAGTTAATTCCTTCATGTAATTATTGAAAGCACCAGCCCATGCGTTGTTGTCAGTAAAGGATTGAGTGTAGTATTGCTCAGTAACATCGGCAGGAACAATATAAACTTGGGTGCCTTGCAGTAACTGTCCTTTTTCATCACTTTGAGTAGTTCCAATAGCAGAAGAAATACCAGCAGTAAACAACATAGTTACATATTCATCATCACTCGCTGAAGGTTGTGCTTCGGCTTGGTCACCTGCTCGTTGAAGTCTAACCCACAACCGCAAAGTGTCGTCGCCATGCATACCACGATTGACTGCTTGAGGGGTAGTAGTTGGAGCGTGTTTCAAGACAAAACAACCCACAACATCATCTTCGGGTGCGTTTGTAGGGTCACGGATGTTTTGTTGGAGGGCACGAGAGGCTTGTTTAATCCAATCTTCTAAAGAAGTGGAACGCATAGTCATGCTGGCCGAATCTCCGAAATTAGTAAAGACGTGTCCGCCAGTAACATACTGATCGAAAGTTTTCTGGAAGTTAGTAAGCACAGTTCCAATTTCTACTCGGCTACCACTACGGGTGCTACCGACTTGATAACGACCGATAACTCTCAATCCTTGGTCAGCATTGTTGACGGCAGTAGCCAAGTCAGCACCTAATGGTGAGGCGATACTACCAGAACTACCCAAAAGTAATCCATTCAAACCTTCTGTTTGTCCACGATTAATAAGTATACCATAAGGCCCCATACTGTCAAAGTAAGTTCTCCAGCCCATACGGTTAGGTCGTGGGTTAGGGGCATTGTCAGCATCTCCAAAGAAATCGTTTTGGCGAGGTGCTTGACGAGTTCCTGCAGGTGGTAGAGTAACGGCTTGTGGCATTGGTAAAATTGAACCAGTTGTGCATCCCGAAACTTCATTAATTGTTGAATCCATAATAGAACCACCAGAGATAGAACGCATTTCAGAATCCAACATCATTAAGAGTCGGGAACGGTCGTTAGTAAATAAGTTTACATCACGAGCGATAATACCACGAACTGCATAATAATCAAAGAGAATTGGTTCCTTATCGGTGCCAGTTGGATCCAAGATTAAGTTTTGGAAGTAAGAATACATAGAGTTATAGTCTCCGAGTTGGCGAGAACTTGTTTCTGCACCAGCATTTTCTACACTGTAACTTCGTTGTGGTTTGTTAGTAGAGCCAGAAGAATTAGTGGCCATTTTTTCCTCTTCTACAACCATAGTTGCAATATGCCAGTGAACTGGAGTGATTTCACTTAGGGATGACTCACTGGAGTTTTTAATTTCTTCGTGGATTGGAAGTAAAACGTCACGCTCGTATTGCCAAACAGATGGCACGGAAGCCAAAACATCACGGCATCGCTGATAAAACAAGTCAAAGTTATCTAACAAGTTTTGTCCTTCTTGTCCTACACCAGTAGTAACACCTTTATTCTGAATATATCCTTGAACTAAAACTTCTCGTAGGAACTCTTGCTCGTTAACATATTTAATGCTGCTTCCGTCGAGACCCTTGTTGTTTCCTTGCAGGTCAAGAGCACCAGCCTTAGCACGACCTAAACGATGTGCGAGACAATAGGGAACTGCGTCTAAAATATCTTGTCGACCGACATATTCCTTACCACGCAAGAAAGAGAAGGCTTGTGCCAACTTAACAATAGAGTTAGTGAAACGGAATCCAAGAACACGGGTAAATGCTGAGGGAACGTGAGATAAGTCATCAGAATTACCAAAGTCACCGAAAGATAGAATAGAATCGGCATCTTCACTTCCAATAAGGGGTGTAGTGGTGGATTCTCCAGAAGTTTCAGTGTTGGTAGTAATAGAGTAATCCAAAAGTGGTGATTCATGGATGTTACCAATACCAGTAGCGAAACTATATTCCAATTCTTCGTTACCTGCAGCAATAGATGTAGGTCGCTTAGCGAAACGCTGAGAGAACAGCATGGAAATCATACCGATATCACGAAGACCATTGTATGAAGATCCCGGGGGTGTAAATCCAAGTGTTCCTACTGTTTTCCAAACTTTCATAAGGTCATCAATACGCATAGGTATAATAGGTTTATTGGTGTTTTGAGTTAATTCTTGAACAATACGGCCTTGTGGTTCACCACTGCCTCCACCACCATATTTACCCATTAGTTGGTCATAACGACCACCGAGTCCAACGGAACGGAATAGTAATTCCATATCAATACGATCGGTAAATGCCAAATCGTTTCCTTTTTGGTGAGGGTTAGTATCCATCCAAGCAACGAATGGTGGTGAGTTGAAAACTTTACCACGATATTCTACCTTTCGCTCGGCAATAAGACCCAGAATTGCGTCTTCTACACCAGATTGAGAACGGTTGGCTTCGTTAAAGAACTTAATGGGTTGAGTAACAATTGGCTTTGGCTCTGGCTCGAAGACGAAAGTGTTAGTAGTAGCACCAGTAATAGCAGAGGTTTCTTCAACACTCTGGATTTCCAGACCATAAAGAACTTCGTCAGGTCGCTTATCATAATCCAATTTAGCCACACCGATTTCACCGAGCATTTCCATACCGATGGCATCAATGCCACCAGCAGTCTTTTTGTTAGCACGAATATCTCTAAGGAAGTGACACATCATTTCACGCAGCCAGTAACCTTCGTTACGGCCAGCATCAGTGTAAATACCATCTAAGCCAGCCACAAAAATTAGATTTTGGCAAGCCGCTTCAGGAATACTTCCCAAGATTTCATTATAGAAAGAAGAGTTAGCCTTAGCATTTCTCAAAGACATCTCAAAAGGACCATAACTGGGTTTGGCTCCTTGTTCAAAAGCAATTAATTTACCATTGGAATCAAAGATTTGAAGTGGCTTAACGTAGACTTCTTTCTCACATTCCTCATATTTTGTAGAGTTTGGATCCCAGTTCGGGTGGTCAGCGTATGAAGTAGTTCCCTCATCATTCCAAATACCTAAGTCAAAGTCTTTAGGAACACGAACTTCCCAACAGTTTTGCAGCAACTGGCGGTAAGTTTCAATAGTAACTTCCTTCTTGGAATCTACTGGTGGGAACAACATATCTCCACGAGGGGTAAAAGTTTCTTCTTCTTGGTTGCGAAGGAACTTAAAGTCATAAAGATAAGAACCACTCGGTTGTGGTTTGGTATAATCATAATTATTAGATGCGTCCAATGGTGGTGCGGACCAAGATGTGAATCTCCAACTCTCCCAAACATCAGCAACATCAGAATAGGACTTTTGATTGTATTTAATATCGTAATACATACCCTTGTCAAAGGTAAGTGGTTGATAAATGTTGGAGGCAGAAGCGTTGCTTCCAAAGAAAGCACTTGGGTCTGCATAACCTTCAAGATTGGTAATATATTGACGGCCTGCGGCATAAGTTTGTGAAGTATGATACCCATAAGAGTTAGCCAGCAAAGTAGAAGCACATTCAATAACTGTGGTCTTTCCAGTTCCGGGGATACCAGACAACCGACAGGTAGAGTTCTTCATCAACCATGCTGCAATCAAGGCTTCTAATTGTTTGTAATCGTCAAACCCGAAAACATCATTAAGTTTAAAGATAAGTGTTCGCATCCACTTCAGCAAGTTAACACGGTCTTGGCGACGTTCTTTTTCACCAATAAGTTTATTAAACTCTTTTAGTGCACCTTGGAGAGAGGCACCCATGCCATCTGCTTTGTAACGATTAGTGGAATCATGTTCTAAATTAGTAAACACGGAATTATCTATAATTTGTTGAACTTCAATTTCTCCATCGGCGTTGGTTGGTAGATTTAAGGCGGAAGTAACGTCAGCACCATTAATGTCAAGCAATTGAATAAATCGTGGCCGTCCGTCCCGATCGTCCAGAATATCAATACGAGTAATATCACTTAGAGGAGTTATACTAACAATATCTGTAATACCGCCAGCATTCATTTTAGCAATTTTAGCAATCAAGTTAGTAGAATCCTTTCCAATGACGCTTTCCAGATTTTCTAAAAGAAGTTGTGTGGAGGATTTTTCTGGTTTGGGTGTGCCTTCAGGAACAAAGATAGGTGAAACTACTTCATTAGGAAGGAGTCCCATGAGTTCGTCGCCACCAAGAACTTCGGAAAGATAGTTGGCTTCCATAGCCTGCTTAATGGCATCGACTTCTACTTCATCAACACCTATGTTATTCATAGGTTGAGGATTATCTTTGATTTCGGGAATAACTTCTTCATTATCATCTAAATCTTCAAAAAAGGATTCATCTTGAGACAATTCTCCGATATCTTCCATAAGGTCTTCAACATCGGGTTCCGAGGGAACATCTACTACTTCAATATCCAGTTCTTCCATGAGTCCGTCCATGTCATCCATGTCGAGAGGTTGTAGTTCTTCAACTTCCTCTTCGTCTTCGTCAGCGTTAAAGTATTCTTCGGTCATTATTGTTCCTCCTGTTGGTAATTAAGATCCAGTTCAATGAGAACTGGTTGTTTGTCACGACGGCCCAAAACATAGTATTTACGTCCGATACGGAAAGCCATGGCAGCAGTAGCATTTTGGTCGGTAGCGGATGGATTAGGTAGGTTGAAAGCGGGTGCCATACGATTACTGCGACGAATCATTTTCTGTGTTTCATACATACCAGCCGCATTACCTGAGTGGACTTCAATAGATTCTATTTGTCCTTTGACTTGTTGACCATTTTTATCATAAGCCATTAATTCGCCATCAGCATTAGGAATAGTGATAACTTTAGTTTTTCCATTGAAATCAAAAGTCAGGATAGCATCACTAACAGTATCATAACCAAGTGCGTTTCCATCACTGTCCAGAGCCGCTACAGGTGTAGAAGTTTTTACTTCTTTGAGTGCCAGAACTTTATCCCTTTGGCCTGCTAAACCTAATTCACCATCAACACCTTCCAGATTCAAATCTATTTGGTCTCCGGGGAAAACAAGTGCACTAATGCGAGAATCAGAGTCTTGGATTCGCCCACTAAACAAATCAGTGGTGCGAGCACCAGCATAGTCAAAGTCGAGATAAACTTTAATATATTTATTAGCAACATCCATGGTTTGGTCTACAGTTCCAGCGATACGAGCCAAAAGTTCGTCAGCAGGAATAAGTGAACCATCTAAATCTTCCACGGCGTTTTCATAAACATCCACTGTAGCACGAGTCTCTACATTAGTAGAGTAGAAAAACATTTGGGCAGTAGGGTTATTTTCTAACCACATTGGGATTTGCTCGGTGAAGTCGGTGCTGCCGTAACCCAATTCCGTGGCATTAGTATTAACAGTGGAAGCATCGGGGCTGACTACAATTTGGAGAACATCTTCACTAATGGTAACACTTTGGTCCATAACCAACAAATCTTCTGAAACTTTACCAATAGAGGCATACTTAGACTCCAATTCTATGATTTTTCCATCAATGACCTTAAAAATAGTAGCACCGTTTTTATTACGAACTTCAAAAAGTTCTATCTTTTCCGAACTGCCGGGGCGTGACCACTTTAGAGTAAAGGTATCTGCGACTCCATCAGTCATCTTGAGCATTCCTCCAGCCCCCTTGTCTAAATTAGATTTAGTGGTAAATACAATTTTCTGGCCTTGTTGAATGATTAAAACACCTGCGTCAGTAAGACGGGCAGGGGCATTAGGATCAGCATCCCAATTATCTGGGTCCATATAAGCATTGGTAAGTTGCAGAGAACTATCTTCGGCTGCCGGTAGAAGCATAAAGTAAATGGGTTGGTCTTTGAGTGGATATGGATATTGGCCACTATCAGTTTTATCTCTTTCTTCCCACTTAGGGATCGAGAGGCGACGGTTTTCTGAAGATGCTGAACTAAGTCCGTTCTCCATTTTAGCAGAAACGGTATCTGGCATGACAGTAACTCCTTCTGGAGTGGCTACCACAGTTTCTACCACAACTTCGGGTTCATCGTCTTCCAAAACTTCGGGTTCTTCGATTCGGGTAGGGGTTGGGGTGGGTGCGGGAGGGGATGGTGGCGTAGGTGTCACTGGATTCGCCGGGGCTGAAGTCGCAGTTCCAGTAAGCATTTGGTTAATACCACGGTCACCAATAACATAACTGGGTCCGACACTAACGGGGAACTCAGAAGTATAGTTAGTTCCTGCGGCCACGTTCTTAGCCGATGCAACCCAACTACCAGTTGGGCTTCCGGTGGAAGCAATAGATAGAATGTTAACAGCCATCTGACCATTGTGATCGAAGAAAGTAGCATTGAGAGCACGAGATGGTGGCGTATTGCCTGCAGGTGTAGTTTTTGAGGTCTTTTGGGTTCCAGTAGTGGCTTTTCCTCTAACTTGAATATAACGAGTATAATTATTACACTCTACAAGGTCAGTAAAACCAAGTTGTATGGCGATGTTATTTGCATCGGACAAAGATTGTTTCATAGTTGAGATTTGAGCATATCGTTGAGTATTACCTGTGGTTCCCAAAAGAGGTTTGGAACGATTAGAAAGTGGGATGATATATCCATTGTCGTTGAGTAGGTCCACAACGTCATCAATCAAAGGTCCTCGGATAACCGCATCTTTGAGAGCCTCGGTTTGAAGATAGTGAATAATGGTATCACATGTCAAAGCAGTAATGACTGGCATAGTTATGAATGCCTCTCCCAACTATTTATACTTTAGGGTTATAGTTATATTTGGCGGCCTTCTTCCCGCAAACCTTTAATTGCAGAGGCACGAACAAATTGATAAACACGGGAAAACCATGATACATGGGTATCAAAGAAATCAATGACATACTGCAACTGTTTATCAACTCTACCATAAGGTCTCATCGCCACCAAGAAATCTCGGAAACTGGAGTTAGCCCAGACAGATAGACCGACATCAGAAAGAGAAGATAAAAACTCCTCATTTATCATGAGTTGATCGAACAAAGGTGTGCGGTCTTCGTCAGTATTGGGAACATAAAAAGGATTGAGAGCAATAAATCTATCAGCCATCTCTAAATAAGAATTAACGTGGATACTGGTAATCCACTCTAACCAACCATCAATTTGGACTTGACAGAATCTGGCCCAAACAGGATTGATTTCTTCTGAATCACTCTTCTTCTCCGACATCATTCTCCACGACTCCTTCATCAATGACTTCGGTTTCCACAAGAGTTTCTTCGACATTCGGGTAGGATACCACTTCATCAAAATCACTTGGGTCGAATGCTTCTTCTTCCCATGGGGCTTCCTCAGTAACTTCTTCAGTATCTAAAAGGCTTAAATCAATGGGTTCAAGGAATCCTGAAAAAGATGGGGTTTGTCTAACTTCGCCATTCATGGGATTGGAATCAGTAGTTAAGTTTTTAGGGACTGGCATTTTATCCGAATGTTTGAAAGTAACTTTACTTTGTTGGGATACTTTTTGGTTCTGCAACTTCATGGCTTCGTTAATCTTTTCTAAACCTAAATCTACTCCGAAATCTCCACCAGATGTGTAATCAATAGATGGTCCAACCCTACCAAAGTTATTAGTCTTTAGTTGTCGGTCACTACCTTTAATTTGGTCCATAGACATACCTTGCTCTTCAGCCAGTTTTGCTAAACCAACAGTCATGAAAGAATTGTGAACTTCAGCATTATATTCTTCTTCTTGGCTGGGTTTGATACCCATAGCCTCTTCCCAATCTACTCCTTCGGTAAATATATTTCTCTCAACAGGAATACCTTCACCAGTTGTCTTGGGTTTGGGCACAGGTTTTACCTCGGGTTCGGATTGAACTTCTTCACCAATTGGTTCCATAGTTTCTCCAATGAATAATCCCATATCTCCAGTGGATTGGGCTTCTTTAATTTGATTGAGGAAATCACGATCTTCGTCGGATAATTCTTTCTGCTTGCCTGCGAAATATTCCATAGCGTTTTTGACTACGGGAGTAACATCAGTTAAGAACTCAATAAGACTGCCTGCAGTTTGCGCCGTAGGGCTGTCAGAAATACTATCACCGACACCATATTTATCTAAGAAATTAAGCACAGGAACTAAAACTTTATCAGACATATCGGGGTCTACGTTAAACTTACGGGCCAAATCTGCTTGATTGTTACTGCCGACTAACATTTCCATTAAAGACTTTTGTTTTTCCTTCTTGCCTTTAGAAGTAAGTTTAGGGGCTTTTCGCTCTTGAGCCAATAAACGCTCAACTTCATCCAATTCATCTCGCTGTATAAGATGATCGAAGGGATTCTCCTCTGCCATAATATCCCATCGTTGTTTCTTGTATTTATATCTTATGGTGCCGACCAACTGCGATATCAAAACCAACCTTGAGTGCATCTACCCAAACTTCATTCATAGTTTGTCCTTCATCACGTTGTTCACGAATGGAAGATTCTATGGCATCTGCCGCTTGGCGTAGCGAATTAGCCATAATGGATTGCAGGAAGGAATCATCGTCTACGGAGTTAGCAGCCGACTTATCAATAAAATCACATAATTGGTGAGTGAGTTTACGCATTTCTCGTTCTCGGAAACTGGTTTTTACAGACATAATTTGGTGAAAGAAATCGGATTCAACTGCTTGCTTCATTTTATCTTTGGCGGGAATATCTATATCTTCTAAAACCTTAAGCATAGACATAAAGTTATCAAAGTATTCTTCGGAATCATCAGAATCGGAGACACCGATTTGCTCCATGAAAGTGTCAAACTGAACCAGTAGATTGTGCTGACGCTCTTTTTCTAACAAACGGCGATAACTCTTCAACATGGTATGCATACTTTTTAGATCTAAGTTATCCAACACTAATCACCTCAATACTGGGGCGTATTACGATTTTGATAATTACTTAGCAACTGAGCATCAAAGAACTTATTTTTATCATAATTTTGTTCTGCTGCTTTGACTGCTTTTTCTTTCTGACGAGATTCTTCGGCTCGCTTAATCGCAATTTCCGCTTCGGCCAATTTAGTGCCGATGTTATCAATTTCTGAACCAAGATTATCAATCTTACTCTTGTAATACATTGACATACCAATTGCACCGCCTAAACCGCCAACTACGACACCAATGGCTCCACTGGTCCATGGAGATACACCAAACATAGCAGATGCTACGGGCATATCTTTTACTGCACTGCCTGTGAAAGCACTTTCCGCAGCCTTGGATTCGGAATGGGTAACAGTGTGTTCCACAGGTGAGCGACCTTGCATACGACGGCGAACTTCTCGGTGAAGTGCGGACATATCTTTTCGGAACTTGGTAAACTCTCCATCCGATTTAATCTCGGCAGTTTCCATAGTGTGCATAAGATCAGAAAGGTCTGCATCCGACATTTCGCTAAGGCGAAGACTTCGCTTAACGGAAATAGAATCTTCGGCAGCGAAAGAATGATAGGTATTATCAAAAATAGGTGCGGTTTCGGCTTCAACTATGCAATCTGTAATCTTTTTAAAACCACGGATTCCTTTTCCACGTTCTCCCAATAAATACTTTCCGGGACCAGTAGCATGAGCAAGATTAACAAAAGTTTCCAAGGGAATCTCCGTTTGGGAAACAATAACATCTTGACATCCTGAGTTTTTGATACCTTTTTGATATCGGCGGATGAAATACGGCATAAGAGATATGGGGCGGTTCAACTACTTATACCTTTCGGACAAAATGGGACTTAAATCCGAAATACTTATCCGATTAAGACCAGACCGTAGCCAAAGATTCATAGGCTTGGTCAAGAGTATCATCATCAGGATCTTCGCCATCTTCCATTTGTCCAATGAGGTTTTGAAGAGCAGTAATAGTCATTACAATTTGTCTCCATTTAAGTTCCCTTAATCTTTCAAAAACTCCTCGTTCTTCAGCACGGTTGACAAAGTTTTTACTTTCTAAATACTTTACCAAGGCTAAGAGGTCTAAACGCCATCTAATTCCGCCTCTGCGATCTTTAGATTGAGCGTGTTTAAACATAGGTCGGTTGCGAAGCACACCGATAACTTCACGAGAGGTATATCTTCGTGGTTTAAGTTCTACCATTTTTTCAGAGATTTCTGTTGAAAAGCCATAGCCTTCGTGAGCCAAAAGATAATCTACAATATCAAAAACTAATGATTCCGTTAAGGGTAAAGGTCGTGTATCACGCTTACGCTTTTTGGTTTCTACTTCCTCCAATGGATCTTTGGAAAAATCATAACCTTTGGAATCCTCTGCCATGCAGAGGTCACTCCTCTTCTAACACGGGTTCAGGTAGTCCTAAAGAGATTCTAACCATTTCTGCTTTTTCAGCATCATAAGCCAACTTAGCATCAGCGAGTTCCATGCCATTAGCAACGTGTTCTTTAATGATGGACTTTCGCCTACTCTCAAACTCCATGAGAGCAAGAATAGCAGCATTTTCATCATCTACGGTTTGACCATCATCAGGAGCATTAAAAATATCTTCGAGTTCTTGTGCAGCGGCATAGGAATCAGTAGCATCAACATTGACATACTCTTCGATTTCATCATCCATAACTTTTCCACTTACACCTTCTTGCATTTTGTCTATCATTTCCAAACCTTGTGGCTTGGTTACTCTAAATCCGACTCTATCCCAGTATCTTGTTTCGGTCATGGTAAACCATGTGGCAGACAACCTATTTATATCTTTTCCTCGGAAGGGCTGACAGAAATAATCCTGCGGTTGGTTTTGATAGCCTCAATCAATTGTTGAGGATTGCCTACAGGATCGCCTTCTATGAAATATAAATAACCATTATCTAATTGAAATTGAAAGAGATGGCGCAAAGCCGTTTCTTCAATCTGATTCATTTAGATTTCCTCTTTTTAGATTTAGACTTTTTCCGGGGTTTGGCACCAAGAGTCATGTTAACGGGAGAATCGGAGTTGTCAAGGTCTTGGGTAAGACAACGATGTCCACAATAAGAACGAGTAGTAACGACTTTGTGCCACCGAGCAGATTTAGTTTTATGCCATCCGAGGGTAATGATGTGTCCTTGGTCGAACTTGTTATCACAGCAAACGCATTGAGCACCGTCTTCAGTAGCCACTTCGCCAACAGCATCTAACCAATTACCATCAGCGTCTTGTAGCAACTCCCGAAGGCATTCACAAGAGCATAAGAGATCGGAATTAAGATGTTCAGACCACCTACCATTAGCATTAAACAAAGTATCAGAAAAAATAACTACGGGTTTATTAGTTTTTATTTCGGTATCGCACATCGCACATTGGCTCATTCTACCAACTCCTTAAGTTCTTGTTTCATGCCACTAATAATAAACGGAAAGTGGTAATCTTTCAGAATCTTTTTTATCCCTTCCTGCATTCGCTGGACTTCATCACATTCGCAACTCATTCAATCACCTCGTATAACTGCCATTCTCCAGAAGCGAGACCATCTTTATGAGAGAATAATCTACCGACTGGAAATCCATGGGCTTGACGCTCGTTATCAGCCCTCAACCTGCCTCCACATTCTAATTTAAAAGGTGGGTCATGAAAACGAGATCGCCATGCAAAAGAATCGTCAGAATCAACGGCTATGGGACGAAGATGATAGGAATCATCTAATTCGCCCACAAGGACGTGAAGCCCTTGGCCGCTGGATGAAACCCGATACCAGACCCTTTCAGGTCCGAATGACTCGGCCAACTGGCTTAAAGCCTGCTGGACAATATCATTATCTATGGAGACATCATCCCAATCAAAAGTTAACACTCCCATAAGAGTAATTAGTAACAACCTCTGTTATATAGTTTGAGATTAAACTTTTTCCCAGACTTTGACGACAAGCACAGTGACACCCAAAGCAATTCCTAACTTCAATATCATAGGAAGTTTATTGAAACGACTTTGAAGTGACACGGTTATCACTTCTTCATCATCTTGGAAGCCATAATGCCACCGACAACAAGCAGGGCAAGACCTCCGCCATACAATAAGTAGTTAGGTGAATCTTCGTCTTCATCGCCTTCGTCACCAGCAGGTTCAATACAAGAACCGTCATCAATAGTAGCCGTAGAATTGTAGTTAGTAGCCGTAACACTGGTGCAGCCACTTATAGGGTCGTCCGCAACTGCGGTTGCAGCATCCAGAGTAATAGTGTGTTGCTTACTACGAATCCAAGGAACATCAGTAGTAACTTTATCACCATCTGCAGGTTCATAAATAACACTTCTATTTCTACCATCACGGTATAGTTGGTCGCCCGGCTTCAAAGTAAAGGAAAAGGTTTTGCTTCCAGTTTGTGAAAGATTGACTACTTGGCTTTCAACAGCAGCAGCAGGATCCAAAGTGAAGTGGAATCCTTTGTCATATGCAGTTACAATGCCTCCATTTTTATTAACTGTGCCTGCGCCTGAGCCTTTGCCGTCCTCGCCTATATTGAAGCGACTAAATACAGCATCATCGTAATTAGTAATGTTTGCTGCATCAATTGTGGCTGCACCGAATTGCTTGGTAGGTAAAGACATCAAACTTTCTGCACTAAAAGATGGCAGAGGCATGTGAGTCTCGGCAGAAAACTTTCCAAATGAGTTGTTGACAGTAAAGCCCATGATAGTAATAATACCATACTACTATTTATATTTACCGACTATTCTTCTTCGTCAGAGTGACGAGCCTCATGATACCAAACCATGAGTTTACTTAATTGTTCATTACGCCACAATACCCAGCGAACAAAATATATATTAGCAAAACCGTGCAAGAGCACAGCGATCATAATTAAATATACTATTGTTAAATCATCCATGTTACTCACCCGGCAATATCATTTTATCAGTTCCCATAATTAAATCAGCGAAATCCTTAAGGTGTCCTGATTCTCCCAAACCTTTTGGTTCATAGGGTAGGCGTGTAACGCCTATGGCTGAAACTTCGTGTTCTTGACATACTTTTTGATAATTTCCAATCCAAGGTTGCTGATTTTGATGTTCTGACCACACCATAGCCACGGCAGGATTTTCACCACGGGTTTCAAAGTGTTCTCCGAAGTCAGGAACAATATGATTAATAATAAGTGTATCAGCAGGTAATCCAATAGAGTTTAAGAAATTGATGGTGCGGTAGAACTCCATGAATCCTGCCTCAGTGGGTATAGAAACTAACATAATCTTAGTGCGTTCTTGGTCTTCCAAGAATGATTTCAATTCATCTATTTCATCACAGAAACTGGCCAACAAGTCTTCTAATTCATCGGTATCACTACCTTTGAAAACAATACCCTTGAGTAATTTGCCAGAAATCTTTTTCTTCATGCGACGAATCTTAAGCAACATTTCTTTGATAGTATCAGGAGCAGTCAAGGCTTTGAGAGTGTGTCCCGTAGGCGCAGTATCAAAAACGATTAAATCATATTCTTCTTCTCTCATAAGTTGTCCCAAAATCTCACAAGCACCCCATTCATCTAAACCGGGGAGTGCTGACATGGAGACCACATCTGTATCCATATTGGGGAATAAATTAGTAAACATGGAAGCGAAAGCCTTTTTAACTTTAGTAACTCGGCCTGAAATGGCCTTGGCAGCATCAATGTTCATGGCCCAGAGATTAGGTGCAATTTCCTGTGCAGTAGAACTAATTTTAACTCCTACTGTATCATCGGTGCTATGAGCAGGATCGGAAGAGATAAGTATAGTTTTTAAGCCTTGGCCTGCGTAATAATGTGCCAAGGAAGCAGAAGTGGTGGACTTTCCAACACCGCCTTTGCCCGTTACTAAGAGTAACTTCGTCATACGAGAGTATTGTGACCTCTGGTATTTATATCTTCTTAAGCCCACTCTTCCAAGAAATCAGCAGAAAACTCTTCATTTAATTCATCGAAATCAATAGTTAAAACTTTTTCTTTTTCAGTAACAATACTAAATTGACAAAAAAGGTTTTCGGTTTCAGAAGTTGAACTAATGCCACTCATGATAGATTCCCAGAGCGATAAACACTCTAAGGAAATAGTGAGGTCTTCTTTGGGAAAGAATGGAGTTTCGGGAGTAATAACCATACCTGAAGATACTAACTCTCCAGAATAAACGGTAATGTTGCCACAGGTAATCTTAAGCATAACATAATCCGAGGTATTGAAATCATCTAACGGGTGTATAATTATTTTTTCTACTCTGGTTCCGGGATCCATCTCAACTGTAGCGATAACGGAACTTGTGCGGCTTATTGGGATTTTGAAGTCTTTGCTTTTATCCATTTTACCCTCCACTTAAGTATTGGGTTTTCCGCTATTTATGCTTTAGCCCTTCGTGCATCACTAATTTTCCGAATCCCGGCGTTTCTCTTCCGTTTTCTGTATATCTCCGGACGCAGAATTGCCGAAAGCGTCAACATCCATCATTTCATCAGTATCTGGATTAGGAGGCAGTTGATTTAATTCAGGTAACAATTCCTCGATAGAGGCTTCATCCAAAGCATAGAAATCACCGGCTAATTGTTCTTCTAAAGTTTCTGTGGCACTGGGTTTATGAGTTCCGGCTTGTTCTCTGCGTCTTCGCATTTTCCAACCATAATTTCTATTTTTGAGAATGCCCTGATATTGTTGTCTTTGCTTTTCCATCCACTCCTCTATTTCTTCTAAAGACATTTCGGCTCCACTTTGTCCTAAAATCTTACGCTTATACCATTCTACGTTTTCAGGTGTAACTCGGAGTCCTAAAGTTTGACACTCTACTGCAATAACAGCATCAAGATCATCATAAAGCACATAGTTAAGCCATACTTGCACCTTTCTACCAGTAGTTCCCGTAATTTTGTAAGCATTGTTTCCAGCATAACAAAACAAAGGAGGGTTTGGGAAAGTCTGGAACGGGATGTATCGTGCCTCAGTCCAACTTCCACCGTTATAAGGACTCACAACGGGAGGATAATTAGGGTCTTGGGGAGCATCACACCAATAATTAGCCCAAACATAACTTAAAGAAGTATCTTGAATACCTGTGGCCGAAGGATAAGTTTGAGTAGTATTGTAATCAGCGATACCAATCCAGATGAGACCATCTAAGTTAGAACTTCCTTGTCGAGCAGCCCACAAACTGGAAGCATAAATAGAAGTAGCAGCAGTTCCAAAAACATCTTGAGTTAATCTATAAAAATCGGGAATGTTGATAAAGTTTTTAGTTTGGTCTAAGAACTCCTTGAAATCTGGAGTAACGGAGATGGCTGCAAAACCATTTCCTTGTTCAGAAACTGGTTTATCATTATCAGCAAAAGTAAACATCCATTGAGCACGATCTAAATCAAAATCTGCACACACGGCTCGGCGGGTGGTGGTAGCACCGCCGGGACATAATTTATTCATAGTATTGCCATAGTTTTTGATATTAAAACTTGTGGAAACGATGGCGGGTTCTTCTACGACGGCAGCACAAGCCCAAGGTGAACCTCCGAAATTGTTAATCCCCAAGGGGCCAGAAGACGGTGCAAAAGAATACTGGTAGGGTTCAGCACCATTAGTATTCCATGGATAATACTCGGGTCCTGCTGCTGCTATGGCTGCACTATTGTTGGAAGCAATTTTTAAATTACTTAAACTAAGGTTGAGGCCAACGTGGGCAAGTTGCTGTGTATCTCGGAAATAAATGGCTTCTCCATCGCTGGTTTGGTAAGCAGAGATGTTAGCCAATCCCTGTAAATTACTATTTTTATAGGGTAAAGAGTAAGGAGCACCTGCACTACGAAACCAATCTAATGTTTGGTTGATGTCGGCTACTAAGGAGGATAAGGTGGTATACCTTCCTGTGCCGGGTGGAAGGGTTGGGCCGATAAGAATAGGTCTGTCCAATCCCAACTCATTACCATTAACAGAAACATCATAAGTAAAGCCTGCTCCTCTAACAGCGACGTTAGTAAAATCATTGTCAGCATAAACAATAGGCCCTACTTTAGTAGTGTTAGTAGTAGGTATACTTAAATATTGTTGAGGGACTGGGATACTAACTTGCGCTGCGACATTATCTCTCGTATCCCAATAATCATAAATATCTGGTGAAGATAGAGTAAAACCTCGAGCGGCACTTGCCCCAAGGAAAGGAACTCCTAAACGATAAACACCACCCCAGACAGGATTACTGGGAATAGTGGCAAAACCATTGATAATTGGGGCGATAGTGGCATTCATGTTACCCGGATCCATGAGGTGAACTGTAGGTCCCGTTATAGCAGCGGTTGGGGATATACCACCGCCTGAAAACGGTTTCCAACCTAAACCCGCCACTACTCGGTCAGAATAACCCAGTAAACTTTGCCCTAATCCTGTAGGCTCACCATACTCATACACAGTGGGTTCAATGTAAGTATGGAAACAATTTCTTTGACTGGCTACATCAGGAATGGTGAGTGGAACTCCTTGGGTTTGAGTATACATCCATTCAATTGGCATAATGGCAGTATCCTTATACCCATCGGTGGCATAATTAGGCATATTGATATTCGGTAAACAATTGGATATTACTCCTGAAGGACCCGGGGAATATAATTGTTCGACTATGGTGGCTTCGGCCCATCCATACCAAGTTAAGAAAGGAACGATGGCCTTGGTATCAAACGGAACACCTGTTTTACTGTCAATGGCTAACCACGGTTGTAATAAATATATTTCAGCACGTTTTTCGTTAGCACCTCCAACGAGTTCGTTAACTTGTAGTAAAAGGTTGACATTAAAGACTTGATTATCGGGAGCAGGGTAAGCGGCACGAACTACGGGTAATGGTTTTACAAAAGTAGCATTATCTAAAGAAGAATTGGTGGGTGCTACAGTTAAAGCACAAGGATTTTCCGCATTAACATCCTCTACACCGATATTTCTGCGAGTGAAACACTTAAACCATGTGTTATTGGCATAGTTAGAAATCGGTGGTGAACCTGTGACAGCATTAGGATATGGCTGGAAAGGGATACCTTTTCGGTCAGCACCACTGAAATCTCCTGCGACTCCTGCACCTGCATAAGATTGACCTGTAGATCCTATAATACATAATGGTGAGTAAATAGGCTTACTTGCAGCATCCACTCGGCAGGCCAGATTTTTTACAGGATCTACAGTAACATCCTCTAAAACATTTCCAGTAATAATTAGATAAGAAATGGCTGAAGTGCGATTAGGATTAGTTATTCCTGTAAAATTATCAAAATCAGGATATCCTCCGTCAAAAGCATTATTTTCAAAGGTTGGGTAAAATAAAGAGGTGCTTCCAGAAAAAGAAAGAGTTCCTGCAGCAGTGTTATATCCCGGCGTAATGCCGGTCAATTGCCGGGGGATGAATCCATGTCTCCATATTTCGGCATCTGTTACGGCAGTAGAAGGTCGGGGTGGTGGCATTAAAGGAGTAAAATAATTAGGTTTGGGATTATACTCGGATAGGCCCGTAGTGGGCCAATCTTCGAGAACCATTCCGGGCACGTTTTGGTAACGTGCTTTACAAGCCAAATAGTTAGTAGTTGAAAATGCCATTTCTGCAGGCTTCCTGATTGGAAACTGACCGACGAAAGGAGTGGGACAAAAAGGAAACGCATTAGATTGACGGGGAGATCGGTTTTCATAAGTCCAAGAAGAACTATTATCAGGCCGAGGATAAAAAGCAGTGCCAGAAATATCGGTGTCGGGGACTCCTATTTGGTGAGCACGATAAGTAACTTGTTCAAAAGGATATACTTGGATAGAACCGTAACGGGCGGCAACACTACACCATGGTATACTTAAAGTGTTTAAACTTTCATATTGAGACTGGAAAGTGCCTTGGGCTGCGCCTGCAACTGCTCCCGAAAAAGCACCTTGAGTAGCCAGACCACTACCACATTGGTCTGGTTGACCATATCCATGAGGCTGGACGGGATTTTGTCCAAACTCTGTGCTGGCACCAATAAGCCAATTGTATCCCCAGTGCGAATACATATCTTCAACCTCAGCACCACCGATATTAGAAAGAAGGGAAGTAATTTGAGAGTTAGCATATTGGGGATTAATAGTATCAAAAACTGTAGCACTATCTGTTCCGGTATATTGGTCATTAAATATATTTATTACAAAGGAATACATAATTGGTATGAAATCTTGATTAGAATAAATGGACCATTTGTAACCTTCGGTAACTTCGGTGCTGTTATGAACTACAGTTCCATAACCGCCACAAGGCATATATCCAACACATTGAATAACTAATGGCTGAGCACCATTTCCAGATAATTCTGGATCCATGGCTTGCCATCCCTCACGAGCATAAGTATTAAAGGTTCTATCATCTATACACATATCCATTAAACCACCTTGTTGATTAGTTTGTTGGCCGATAGGCTCTCCGTCGGTAAAATAAGGATCGTTAGTGGCAGGCCCTGTGGATTCAGGTAATTCTATTTGACTGCGAGTAGGTAGAATGTGCCATGCGGCAGGATTATCTAATTCATCGTATTTACAAGCAGCGAAAAAGCCATCCATGAAACCATTGAACTCA